>Ga0209662_1001148_pt1 | contig 12552 bp, 3 predicted proteins | sample SaaInlV_150m_DNA_4_FD_184662 | JGI IMG/M metagenome (GOLD analysis project Ga0209662, IMG submission 184662) | Marine microbial communities from expanding oxygen minimum zones in the Saanich Inlet - SI072_LV_150m_DNA (SPAdes) (version 2) | ecosystem: Environmental > Aquatic > Marine > Intertidal...
GGATTAAATAAATGACTATGATAATCATCGAAATTTTTAGGAACATATTTAAATGTTATTTGGTCGGATAAATCTATTACTTTACGTTGATCAGTTCTTAAAGTAGATATCTGGACACTATATTCATTACCTGGTGTTAATTTAGCGGTTGAAAAATCAAATACCTCCTTATCAAAAAATACTTGATCGTCGTTTATACTAAAATTATCATTACCAGATTTAGGCAAAACATTAATTAAAAAAGCATATCTAAAATTATTTATTATATCTTTTCCATCTTCATCCTTAGGTTTATTCCACGTTATCCTATAAATAGTCTCATCCCCGGCAACAGGCGTTGCTTCCACATCTAATACCTTAAATACTAATGGTATTTTTGTTGGCACAGGTGGAGGATTTGTTAGTAGTTTAATATCTTTGTAGAAATCTTTAACATCATCTGCTAATAGAATATCTCTATTATCTATTTTTTCTGATAAATAAATATTCCATGATTCAGGATTTGATTCTAAATAATCTGTACCTGTTGTAGTATAATCAAACCTATAGAATAATCCAGTTGGTATTAATACATCAATATTATCATGTATATATGTTATTTTCATATCTTTAATAGTAATTTTTTTGGCTTCATTAACACCAGTGAATATATCATTAGTATTAATTTCGTATGAACTAAATTTACCATTAGTTTCATCTATCGTATCAACATTAATATATAATTTCTTTTGTATGTCTGATAATTTAATATCATATTCACTTTTATTAATTATCATTTTAATAGTTTTATCAGCAATTCCGACTAGAGAATCAGCAACTTTTATATTAAATTCTAATAGAAATCTTTGCGAATTTTTTGTTTTATCGAAATTATTAATAATGTTAGCACCCTTTTCTATATTTAAGTCTCCATTTAATTTATCATTAGAATCTTTTACTAATTCTAAATTATCACTTGTCCCAAACTTTACATTATATTTTGCATCGTTTCCTGGACCAGGATTATCAATCTTTAATTTAATTTCTATATTTTCAAATTCAGAAGGGTCTTTAATTTTAGTATATTTAGAGAAATTTGGAGGTAATATTCTTAGTATATTTGGTTCATTAGTCGTTGTTTTTTCTAATTCTATACCCTTTAAATCTCCAAAATATACATCTTCTACCTTATCTAAATTCTTTCCCTCAATTAATAAATGTTTATTTGGGAATTCAGGATTTTCTGATTGTTTAACTACACCTAATTTTGTTATTACCATAAGTTGATTTAAACTTGCATCATTAATTTTTGTAATATCTATAAGAGAACTTAACTTACTATCTATAGCGGGAGAATTATAAAAATCTTCTTTAATATTATTTTTAGATTTAATAGTATTTTTAGATTTAATAGTATTTTTAGATTTAATAGTATTTTTAGATTTAATTCTATTTTTATCGGTTTTTAAAATTATTATAATGACACATAATATTAATAATATTAATAATAGTAAATACATATTATTACTCATTATTATATAAAAAGAAAATAAAATAGTTGTTTATGGTTCTATTCAGTTATATTATTTAGTAATGTTCTTTCTTTTTTTTTATACATCATAGGATTATGGTGAGGGTAGTTATTTTTTCTATTAATCATATCCTTTGTAGTATATCCATATGGACCTAAATATCCATTTTTCTCTATTTTCTTCTTTTCTAATTTTTCATAATAGGATGGTGCGGGTGATAGTGTGGGCGCTGGTGCTAATTTTTCGACTTCCTGAATATTTTGGATTTCTCCAACATTTACTCTTATTCTTAATCCAAGTAAGTAAAATATAATAATAAAAAACACTATTGTTATAGTTAATGCTATAGATTTTGGGTTCATAATTTAAAATAATATTAGATTTTTATTTCTATAAATTTTATTTAATTTATAGTTTTTAGTTTTTCTATATTAATTCTTTTTTATCGATATATAAATTTAATTGTTGTAATCGATTTTGTAAATTATCATCTATTATAATACCTTGTTCTTTTAATATTTCTTTATTAAAAGTGTATTGATGTCTTCCATTTTTATTCACAGTTTCCATTAATACTCTATAAAATACCAGCAAGTCAATAGGTTTTTCCAACATTAAATAATCTAAATTAATATTTTGATAATCACCTAATCTTTTCTTTATTACTTTTAATTGATTTACTATTTTTGCCTTTTCTTTCTTATCGTTAGTGTTTAAACTTTTCTTATGGGTTTTCTTTATTTTGCTATATTTAATTTCTTTATTAGTTATTGATTTATATACTTTGCTTTTACTACTATTAATAACTTTTCTATAAGACAATATATCATCTAATATATCGACTAGTTCTTTATAAGTTAGATTAATTTTCCTATCAAGTTGTTTTTCGTGGAGTTCATTAATATCGATTAATCCAGAAGCATCCGTTAATATTTTAGTTTTGGTTTCTCTTATAATATCCATATTTTTAATTGTATTAATTTGATGGTCGCAAAAGAAAAGTAAATCCGTTGATTTATCCATAATATTACTATTATCAATATGTTCCTTTACTAAATTTTTATGGGTTTCTGTTAAAAGATCTAAATTCTGTTGTCTATTACTAAATCTTTCTATAAAAATCTTTTTATCATCTGGATTTATTATTTTTTCCAATGATGAATAATAAAATTTAAGTTGTTCTTTACCAGATTTTATTTCTTCATTTATTTTTTTATTCTCGTCATTATAAAATTCATTTGCAATTGTAAACGCCTTTTTAATCTTAAAAATATCAAGATAGATGGATATCAATACTTCTACAAGTTTTAATTTTTCCATTTCGGTTATACCCAAAGAGAAAAATATGGCTATATCATATTCATTTCTAACAAAATCTATTTCGTCTATAATAATATTTTTAAACATATCGAAAACGCCATTTTTTACGCTCTGAATAGATTCCGCAGTTATTTTTTTCTTTTTTAATTCCTCATTTTGTTTTATAAATATTTTTGTTTCTTCTATCTTTTTTTTAACTTCTTGGAGGGTTTTTGCCACATTTCTATAATCTTTTTCTTTTTGCGTTTCTGCTTTAAAATTATCTCTTTCATCTTTCATTTTGTTTAGTTCTTCTTGAGCTTTGTCTAAATCTTCATCGGATGCTTTAAAATCCTGAATATCTCGGGTTAGTTGTTTCACTAATACTTCTTGTTTTATGATATTGGTAATAATGATATCGAACTTTTTAATAAATTCGGATACTTCTTTATCTTCTATCTGATTATTCATATCAATCTCAAGTTTTTCGTATTGTATTATTAATTTATTACATTCGTAATAAGTTCCAAGTTGAATACTAATTAACACCATAGAATTTTTCGCCATTTTAGCAATATTTTCTATAAAGTGAGTTTTCTTGCCTGTAAAAAAATTATTTTGCTTCTCAAATGTTTCGAATTCGTATTGTTTTAGTTCTTCTTTGGGGAGTTTTAAAATGTCTGATTTCGCATCCCTATAAATCTTTAAATATCTATCTTTAATACTAAGTTTCTGTTTTATTTTATATTCCGATCTTTTCTTCATAAGTTTTTCTAATGGTTCATTATATTTAACCAATTCTCTTTTATATTTATTTTCAAATTTGACTAATTCTTTTCTTAATTGCGAATCATTAAGAACTTCATTTCTCATTGTTAATTCTAAACTCTTATCACCACCTCCTGCCATCGATTCTGCTTTTAATTTTTTTAATTCTTCATTTTTTGCATTTTTTGCATTTTTTGCATTTCTTTCCATTTCTTCTTCATTATGTTTTCTTTTAGTTTCTTCATTTATTGTTTTAATATTAGCGGGAATTCTATTATTTTCCGTTTTCCATCTTTCTTGTTTAAATCTTTCGAAGTCTACACTTCGTTTTGTATTACCAGTATTTGTTGGTTTTTTTATATCATTTTTTGGTAAACAACATATCCCTCCTTTTAATTTGATAGTGTCTTCTTTAGTTTTAATACAGTTATCTTTTACAGTTCCTCCTAATTTTGCACATTCTTTATATAGTGATTTTTTACTATTTTTTTTTATTTTTTTATATTTTATTTCACCCGAATTTGTTGTTTTAGCAAATTTTGGCATATTTTTTTCACTAAAACTAGAAATGGTTAATGGTGTTTCTAATCCAGATTTAGAGTTAGTTCCAAAAGTGTTTTCGTCCATTGATTTAACCATATTTTCGGAAATATATTGTATTCTTTTATCTTCTCTCTCTTGTATAACTTTCTTTGTATTTTTCCGTAAGTTCATTTCTGTACCTCTAATAATTCTACTTCGTTGTCTCTTTTCTATTCCTTTAAATGCCTTGGCAGTTCTTACGCTTTTTATCGCAGAGTTTATATTTTCTTGTTTATTTAAATGTAATATTTTAGTACGTTCAAATGCTTGTAATCCATCTGTTATACCTTTCATATCACCTTTTCCAAATAATTTTCCCATTTTTAACAAAGAGTTTCTGGAACTATCTGACCATAATTTTTCAAGTATTTCATTATTTGATACAGAATATTGATCATCGAGCGCCATATCTTCCACATGTTTCATTTCTTCTTCAACATTATATTTCATTAACCAAACAGTTGCTATATTATCTAACATTTGTTGTAATTCAACTACCGGATTTGGTATAGTTTTTATAGATTTTTCATATTTTAAATATTTTAATTCATTTAATATAGTTTCTGTTGCTGCTTTTGCTACTTTTGATGATGATGCTGCTTTTGATGCTGCTTTTGCTGCTGCTAATGCTGCTGCTTTTTCTGCTTTTTGTTTACCCGCCAATTTTTTTGATGTGTTTTCTATGAATTTAGAAATTGTGGTGGGGTTTCCTATATCCGGGATGTTTGTTATTTTTAGTTGTTTCATCGCGTTTTCATATTTTAATTTTAATTTATATTTTTTAACCGACCACACCGGCGATTTATTAAAATTCATATATTGGGTTTTAGCAGATTGTGCATTTTTTATAGCCATGTTTTTTGTTTTTTTCGCCGCTGTTTGTTTCGTTATCGCTTTTTTCGCCTCTTTTCGCGCCGTGTTTCGCGCCGCTTTTTTCGCAATTTTCGCCTCTTTTTGCGCCGCTTTTTTCGTCGCTTTTTCCCCTTTTGTTAATTTTCCTTTTTTTGGTGTTGGTGTTGTTGTTATTGGTTTTGTTTTTGTTTTTGGTGCTTTTCTTGTTTTTAATAATGCAATTTGTTCTTCCATTTGAGATAATGTTTGTTCACTACTTTTAAATGTCCCAGGATGAGTTTTAGTTAAATATGATATTTCACTAATACCAAATTCCCCACTTTTAGCTAAATTATATTTTTTTTGAGTCAAATTAAGTTGATTTTTTAAAAAATCTCCTCCAGCTTCTCCAAGTGCTTTGTCTGCTGCTTTACCAATTTGTTTAACTTCTTCTTGTGAAAATTTTGCAAAGCCATTTGAGTCAACTTTTGGTCGGGGCGGCATCCCAGGTTGGTTAAGTAATTTTCCTATATCACTATCAATTTTAAACTTACCTGCAGATGCCTGTGTTTCAAAACTTTTTAAATTTTTAGATATTTCATAATCTTTAGCAACACCTTTATACATATCTGGATTTATTTTTTTTAATTTTGCTGATGCTAAGGCATCCTTTGCCCCATTAAATCCTCTCACTGCAAAATCCGCATTTCTTTCTCCTAATTTAATAAGAGAGTCAAATTCTGTATTTTTAATAATATTGTTTAGTTGTTTTAATTCTATTTTCACTTGTTTTGATGCTGATGATGTTGTTGATGTTATTGTTTTTGACTGTAATTGAAGGGATTCTGAGTATTTAGTTAGTTTATATTTTTCAGCAGTGCTAAGAGACTTTCCATCTTTAACTTTCGCTAATACTTTTTTAAAACCTTTAGACTCTTTTGCTGCTAAGGTAGTAGCTCTTTTTAATTCTTTTTCGGCGGCATTTTTAGTTGCTTCCAAAAGTGTTTTATTTTGTTTATTTAAAGCTTTTAATTCGTTTTCTATAATTGTTGTAGATTTTTTATTTAATTTTGCTATTTCTATGTTTTTATGTGCCTTATAAATATTAGTTTGAACCTGTGATATAGTTTCTTGTTGTTTTTTTATTTTATCAGCCTTTCCTTTTAGGGCCTTTTTTATCGCGGCTTTACTCCTTTTACCCATAGCACCAGTCCTTCCAAATTTATTAAAAATTTTTCTTACTGTAGAAAATGTGGATAAAGCATCTATTAACGGTGAGAATAATGGTAACGCCGACATAATGGCACAAATAGTGCTTCCCTCAAATATACACATAACTGTAGATAATATATCAAATGGGTTATAATCCTGGTCTTCCCCAAAAAATGTAGATGGTAACATACCCAATAAAACAATTGCCATAGAAATACCAGATAGATATTTCTTCATAGTTTTTTCTTTATTTCTGGCTTCTAATGTATTTGGAATTTGTAATTCATGAAATGCGTTAATTAATTCCACCAATTCTTTATATTCTTCTCCAGCCTTGTTGTCGACATTTTCCTTATTATCATAAAGATAATTCAGATATGCTATATTAATCATACTTCTACTTTCATTAAACTCGAACTCATCGTTTATTTCTTTTTCTTCTTTATTAGATATTTTGTTATTTGATGGAGTAAATACTCCACCACCTGCTTGTGATGATGGAACGAGTGTTTGTTTACCGCCCCGGTTTTTAACGCCTTTAAGTTTTCGTATTTCTATGTCTTTATATACCCAAGGTTTCATAGTATTATAAAAAATATGTGTATCAAAATAGTTTTTATCGTTACATTTAGAGGTAATATCCTGAAATTCTCCTCTAAAATAAGGATTGTTTTTTTTTTCATTAATTCCCAAATGGGTTAAAATTTTTTGCTGAACGAAGGCATTAAAACAAGTATCAAGCGTTTCATCATTTTTAATTTTAGTTGTTTTTTTTTTGATTACTTCAGTAAAAGCGGTTAAACCAGTTGTTTCTTTAATCATACCAAAAGCTTCTTCATTTTTATTATTTATATATATCATATTAACAATTCTTTCTTTTATATTAGATCTCTTATCACCATTTAAATAAGCAATAATATCATATTTTGCGATAGTTCCTCCACCTCTCATACCACTCATTCCGTTCATACCACTCATACCACTCATACCACTCATACCGTTCATACCGTTTATACCGCTTACTCCGTTCATAGTATCCACCAATTTTTCATAATTCTTTTCCTTCATAAGAAATTTATGTAATTCGGTTTCCTTTTTATATCCACTGGATACTTTATTAAAATTAATTTTTTTATGATCTGCGAATTTAAACATAGTATCCATTGCTTCTAATAATAAATGCACTTCGTGTTCATTTAAAACTTTCTCTAATTCCAATAAATCACTTGACTTTCTAATTCCATTAATAGAATTTATATATAAATTCTCGTTTCTATAATGGTCTAAATATTCATTAATTTTACCTCTAAACTTATTTAAAGAAAAATCAACAAAAGTGGGATTATAATCTATATTGTATAGATTTAATACATTTTTAGTAAATTTATAAACATCGTCATTTTTTCTAAAAACCGCCTTATGTTTAGGTGGTTTAAACATATCTTGTGGTTTAAAATTATTAGCATAAGTATATTTAAAATCACTTTGAGTCATTTTTTTAGTTTTTCTATTTTTTATAGGCATCATTATCGCCGGATAAAAGTATTGTTGTTGTTGATAGTTTTGCGGTTGTTGATAGTTTTGCGGTTGTTGATAGTTTTGCTGTGGATAAAAATTCTTTTTAGTTTTTTTCATATTCTAATATCTAATATTATATAACAAAATAAATTTGAAAAATAAATTGATTTAAAGTTTAGAATAAATTTAAAATATTAAACAATGTCAAAATCCAGTCAACAAGTTATAAAATATACACACTTAGAACACGTACTAAAAGTGCCTGACACTTATGTGGGTTCTATTGAGACTACCGAAGAAGAACATTATGTATTAAATGACGACGAAACTAAAATGGTTAAGAAAACAATTAAGTATACTCCTGGAGAATATAAGATTTTTGACGAAATATTAGTAAATGCCCTGGACCATTATGTCAGAATTAAAGAAAAAAACGTCCAAGGTCACGATTTCCATCCAGTCAAGAATATTAAAGTATCTTTTGATAAGGAAAAAGGATTTATTAGTGTTTATAACGATGGTGAAGGAGTTCCAGTAGAACTTCATGCCACTGAAAAAATCTATGTCCCTGAATTGATTTTTGGTCATCTACTTACTTCTGGTAATTATGAAAAGAAACAGAAACATACTGGTGGGAAGAATGGGTATGGTGGCAAATTGACTAATATATTCTCTAAGGAATTTATTGTAGATACAATCGACCATAATCAAGGGAAAAAATACGTCCAGAGATTTTACAATAATATGGCAGATAAGGATAAACCCAAGATTACCAGTAATAAGGGAAAACCCTATACTATGATTACTTATTATCCAGATTTTGAGCGATTTGGTCATAAGAGTCTTGAAGATGATATGATTCGGTTAATAACTAAGAGGACTTATGACGCAGCGGCAGTTACAGATTCCAGTGTCAATATTTATCTAAATGATAAGAAGTTGGAATTTAAGTCTTTTGAGAAGTATACTGATTTGTTTTTGGGAGATAAGACTGAAGTTCCCAGACTTTATCACGATTTTAGTTCTCGGTGGTCTATTTGTATTGCAGTAAATCCAACACAACAGTTCGAACAAGTATCATTTGTTAATGGTATTACCACCTATCAGGGAGGTAAGCATGTAGAATATATTACTAATCAAGTATCTAAAAAATTGGCAGAATATATTGAGAAAAAAAAGAAGATTAAGGTGAAGACTTCCCATATCAAAGAGAATATCTTTGTATTCATTAGGACTACGATTGATGACCCAAGTTTCAATAGTCAAATTAAGGAATTCTTAACTACGCCTCAATCTAAATTTGGTTCCAAGTGTGATATGGATGATAAATTTATAGATAAACTGGCGAAAATGGGATTAATGGATACCGCTATTAATCTCAGTAATTTCAAAGAAAACAAGGATTTAAAGAAGACTGATGGTAAGAAGAAATCCACGATTCGTGGTATTCCTAAACTGGATGATGCTAATTGGGCAGGTGGTCCCAAATCAGATGAGTGCACTCTAATCCTAACAGAGGGAGATTCGGCGAAATCTTTGGCGATTTCTGGATTAGAGATTATTGGAAGAGATAAATTCGGAGTATTCCCTCTACGTGGTAAGGTTCTTAATGTAAAGGGTGAGGATAAGAATATGGGGAAGAAAATTGCGGAGAATGCTGAAATTACGAATTTAAAGAAAATTATGGGTCTACAAAGTGATAAGAAATATACTTCCACAAAAGATTTACGATATGGTTCAGTAATGCTAATGACGGATCAGGATGAGGATGGTTCTCATATTAAGGGACTCCTATTTAATCTATTCCAATCACTTTGGCCGGGTCTATTTAAAATGGATGGATTTAATAAGTCTATGCTAACTCCTATTGTGAAAGCAACAAAAGGAAAAAATATTAAATCATTCTATAATCTAAATGATTACGAACAATGGAAGGTAGATAAAAAGGGATGGGCAATTAAATACTATAAGGGATTAGGGACGAGTACACCTAAGGAAGCGAAAGAATATTTCCGGGATATGAAGATAGTTAATTATATATTTGAGGAAGAGAAGAGCGATGAGGCAATTGAACTGGCTTTTAATAAAAAGAGAACAGACGATAGAAAGAAATGGTTAGCTCAATATCAGAGGGATAATGTCTTGGATTTCAAGAATAGTAATGTAACTCACCGAGATTTTATTAATAAAGAATTAATTCATTTCTCAAATTCAGATAATAAGAGGTCAATTCCATCTGTAATTGATGGATTAAAGAAATCTCATAGAAAAATCTTATATTGTGCTTTTAAGAAGAAGTTGACACATGAAATTAGAGTGGCACAGTTTGCCGGATATGTTTCGGAACATGGTGGTTATCATCATGGGGAGGCAAGTTTACAAGGTGCAATTACTAATATGGCGCAGGATTTTGTAGGTTCTAATAATATTAATATTCTTGAACCAATTGGGCAGTTTGGTTCGCGCATTATGGGTGGTAGTGATTCAGCCCAACCTAGGTATATTCATACTAAACTACCAGATTTAACCTATCAGATTTTTAATAAGGAAGATGGAAATGTATTAAAATACCTGGATGATGATGGTTACTTGGTGGAACCAGAGACTTATGTTCCGATTCTTCCCATGATTCTTGTAAATGGTGGAGAAGGAATTGGGACAGGGTGGAGTACTTATGTTCCATGTTATAATCCATTGGATATTATTTCTAATCTTAAGAATAAATTAAATGGTGAACCGATGGATGAAATGCGACCATGGTATAGTGGTTTTACTGGGAAAATAGAGAAATTAACTGAACATAGTTATTTATCAAGGGGTAAGTATAGAGTAGATGGTGAAAATAAAGTGATTATTACGGAATTGCCTATTAGAAGTTGGACGGATAAGTATAAGGAGTTCCTGGAGAGTATGGTAATTGAGAGTGGAAAGGAATCTAAAAAGACACAATATTTGAGGAATTATAATTCTTATAGTTCAGATACTAAGGTGAATTTCGAACTGATATTTCCTAAGGATGATTTATATAATTTAACTCATGATATGGAACAGAATGATGATGGTCAGAATAAATTTGAGAAGACATTTAAGTTGACCAGTAAAATTAATACTTCCAATATGGTATTATATGATAGGCATGGATATCTAAAGAAGTATAGTAGTCCTCTGGAGATTATGGAGGAATATTATGAAGTAAGAATGGAATGTTATGTTACACGGAAAGCACACCAATTAGAATCATTAGATAAGGATTTGGTTATTGTAAATGCACGAGTAAAATTCATAGAAGAATTTATTAGTGGCGATATTGTAATTAGTAATAGGAGCAAGAAGGATCTATTAGAACAATTGGAAAAGAGGGAATATCCACTTGTTGAAGAATCATACGATTACTTAATTAAAATGCCTATATATAATTTAACTACAGAAAGGATTGAAGAATTAAGGAAAGACCGCGATACTAAGATGGATGATTATAAGAAATTAGAGAGCAAAACTATTAAGGAGATTTATATGGGAGAATTAGATGAATTCCTAAAGAGTTATATGGTATTTGTAAAGGTTAGAGAGCAGAATAATGATTCAGGTGGGAGTAGTGATAAAAAGAAGGTAATTAAAAAGAAGAAGTAAATTAGTAAATTTAATAGTAAATTAGTAAATTAAATAGTAAATTAAATAGTAAATTAAATATTAATTTCTATAATTATATATCAAATGGATAATCACGAATATACCAAGTTATATTATAATAGTAGACCATTAGAAAGTAGTTCGGAAGAGGATGAAAGTTCGGAAGAGGAAGAAAATGAACAATTACAATTAAATAAAAAAATAAATTATGGTAAAAATACTTTTAATTTTTTAATTGATAGTGCAGATAGAGATTGGACGGATTTGGCAACAGAAACTTTTAATTTCCAAGTAAAATTTGGTAATTCGAGTGATAGTAATGAGATTATAAAAACTCTATCAATAGAAAATAACCAATATAAAATATCAGAAGAAACTAAACGTTTTTTAGGGTCGAAAACACTTTCATTCCCCATAAATGTTAGGAATATAGAATCTATTAGTGTCCATACATTAATAATGCCGAAGAGATTAATGTATTTGGGAGGCGCCAATTATATGGATATATTGGATTTTCGCTATTTACTGGTATGTATAGAGGAAATATCTAATGTTTATTATGGAACAAATTCTGATATAAATAAGGCAATCGCAGTAATGTATCCTCTTTCTGTTATTTATAAAAGTGGGACTGAACCTAAACATATAGAATTTAAAGATAAGGGACACTTGATAAAAGAATTTAAACCAGTTCCCATAAATTGTTTTAATAGTTTAAAATTTGTAATTAAAGATCCTAATGGGAAAGTTTTAAAATTTAAGAATGATGTAATAAGTATTAAACAAGTAGATATTCATGCCAGTAATGAATTTATCACTATTACAACAAATGAAAGTATTAATGATGAATATAAAAATGGAGATTTAATTAAAATAAAAAACTTTAATACATCGGATACTATAGATTCCCGATTTATTACTTTCATTAATAGAGAGGATGGACATAAAATATATAAGGAGACTGCTTTTGTTGATACGACTTATAATAGCACAGCGAATTTAGTAAATTCATTTGTTATAATTGCTCCTGGTAGTTATGATAGTTCTAGTCCACCGAAATTTGTAAGAGATTCTTATTTACAAGAAACAACACTTTCTTCTAATATTACAGGTAAAATATTAAATACCAATCTCCAATTCTCTTTATTTCTAAAAGTAGATACTAAAATAGTAGAGTTTAATAATTTAAATTCGCAGATAA
>Ga0209662_1001157_pt1 | contig 12491 bp, 10 predicted proteins | sample SaaInlV_150m_DNA_4_FD_184662 | JGI IMG/M metagenome (GOLD analysis project Ga0209662, IMG submission 184662) | Marine microbial communities from expanding oxygen minimum zones in the Saanich Inlet - SI072_LV_150m_DNA (SPAdes) (version 2) | ecosystem: Environmental > Aquatic > Marine > Intertidal...
CTATCGGTCTTGCAACCAATCCAAACACCAATACAAACATTGCAACGTGTTGGAAAAATACCAATTATTGAGTATGAACCACATTTAATAAATCCATTAGCTGAAAATATGACAAATGAAGAGATAATTAATATTTGTAGTCTAAATAAAACATTTTGTCAAAAAATGAATTGGGAAAAATTAATTAAAAACAGAAAAATAAATATAGAAAATGTTTTAAATTTGGACGATCCTTTACCTACAATGTGTAATAATACAATTGATGTTCAACTCCCTTTTTGTAGAAAATTTTACAATTATACGAAATATGAAAAATATACAAAACATTTTAAGACAATAGCAACTGGTGTCGCACATAGTATGGCACTTAAAAAAGATGGAACTATTCATGCATGGGGTGAAAATACTTATGATCAGCTAGATGTACCAGCTGGTTTAAATAATGTGGTTTCAATAGCAGCTGGTGGCGCAAATAGTATAGCACTGAAAAATGATGGTACTGCCGTTGTATGGGGTAGTAATACTTATGGTCAGCTAGATGTACCAGCTGGTTTAAATAATGTGGTTTCAATAGCAGCTGGTGGCGTACATAGTATGGCACTTAAAAATGATGGTACTGTCGTTGCATGGGGTAGAAATCTTGAACTTCAATGTGATGTACCAGCTGGTTTAAATAATGTCATTGCAATAGCAGCTGGTGGCGTACATAGTATGGCACTTAAAAAAGATGGAACTGTCGTTGCATGGGGTAGTAATAGTAGTCGTCAATGTGTTGTACCTGCTGGTTTAAATAATGTGGTTGCAATAGCAGCTGGTGGCGTACATAGTATGGCACTTAAAAAAGATGGAACTGTCGTTGTATGGGGTACAGATAGTCATGGTCAAAGTGCTGTACCTGCTGGTTTAAATAATGTGGTTGCAATAGCAGCTGGTGGCGTACATAGTATGGCACTTAAAAAAGATGGAACTGTCGTTGTATGGGGTAGTAATACTTATGGTCAACGTGATGTACCAGCTGGTTTAAATAATGTGGTTTCAATAGCAGCTGGTATCGCACATAGTATGGCACTTAAAAAAGATGGAACTGTCGTTGTATGGGGTAGTAATAGTGATGGTCAACGTGATGATATACCAGCTGGTTTAATCGCTAGAGTACCATAAACCTTCGGTTTATTTTTCTACTTTTTATGACCATAAACTAATATTATTATTTCCGTTATTTGAATACCATTATACGGTATTCAAATATACGAATATTATTTATCTAAATATAATAATCTTTTCTAATAAGTAATTTTCTCTATATATATATAAAATGAAGTATAAAATTAATTATGCAATAAAAATATATACTTTAAATAAAAGAGAAAAATTAATAAAAATATTAAATAATACTTATTTAAAAAATATTCAATTAGGAGGTGCGAATGCCGTAAATAATACTTTTTTAGATCAATTTAGAGAATTAATTATTTGTCCAATTTCTACATCAGTTATGATAGATCCAGTTATAACAAGTGATGGTCAAACATATGATAGAGAAAATATTATGAGATGGTTCGCTGCTAATAATACATCACCATTAACTAATGCAATATTAGGATCTACTGAAGTTGTTCCTAATTTTGCATTAAAACAAGTTATTGAACATATAATAAATGAAGGTATGTTAGATATGGAGGTTATTGAGGAATATTTAACTAATTTACATTTACCAGAAGAAGAAAAAAATCAAAGAATTGTAAATATTATTAGAAAAAAAACAACAAATGCTAAAGTAGAAATGTTTGCTATACCTGATGATTATCAACGTATTTTTATCACAGGACTTAGTTTAAAATATGTATATGGATCCAACCCCATGCAAAATGATTATTATAAAGAAATTGTTGTTGCATTAAGTAATGGTAAACTAATAAAAATTACTAAAGTAGAAGGAGGAGAAGATTCAAGAGTTGTTGACTTGATTGGTACAATAGTTCCACATGTAAGACCTGTATCTCGAGAGCATTTTGATCATATAGTAATATTTGAACAATACACACCAGAATCAATAAAAAATATATTAGAACAAACCTTATTATCTAGTGACTTTTATAAGATAGTAAAAGATGATCAATTAAATAATGTAATAATATCCCCCAGAATTAAATTTAATCCTATTTTTTATACTTTTATGGAATATTCTAATTGTATGCTTATGAATAAAATAAATAATAGTTTAGCTATTGCTCCAATAGCTAGAGTACCTAATTTATATGATGGTATACCAAAACAAATATTTAGTATATATGGAAATTATGGTGAATTATATGGAGCAACTGAAGAAAAAGTATCTGAATTAGTAAAACCATCAATTCAAACTTTAAATGAAAGTATAGGGAATACTAGATATACATTGTGTGGTGTTGTTATGGAAGATATATCATATATTGGTAAAGAAATTGGTTCATTAGAAGGAGAATCATGGGGTAAAATTGTAGCTGAAAATAGAAATAGAAATACATGGAAATTAGAAAGTGGTAGAATTGCGAAAAAAAACACAGAATATGAAAGATGGACTATTAAAGATGACTATATCATTGCTGTTACTGGTGAGAAAGGAATAGGTAAATCATATTTAACACATCAATGTATTAAACCTAATTTAATATTTGAAACAGATAATTGTACAAAAGAAACATTTTTTGCAAAATATGTAGAAATGGGTAATCGCCCAGTAATAGTAGTTGGATTACGAGATCCATTATTTAATTTGGATTTTATCAAAAACCAATTAGAACAAACTGTATATGAATGTAAGATTGTTAATTTATCAGATAATATTAATGTAGAAGAGGAACAAAGATTAAAAGAATTACGATTAGAACAAGAACAAAGATTAGAAGAATTACGATTAGAACAAGAAAGACGTCAACAAGAAGCTTTACAACAACAAAAAGTCTTTGTGACTCGACTTACTAAACAAACACAAAATGTAGAAGTAACTATAGATGGTGATACCAGAAGTGGAACTGATTATATTTATAAATTATATTTGAGTGATGATAATATAATAACATTAAAACAAGATTTTGACGAATGTGGATATACTACCGCAACCCGGGGATCTATGGAAATACACAAGCCTATATACATATACCATGACGATGACGATGAAGATATAGTTATAGATAAAATTGAATATTTAGGTGTTACTACGGTGCCCAATTACGCGGGCTTTAAAGATTACATTGTACATACTCTAAAATTTTCAGACAATAGATCAATATTTGTAGATGAAAATGGGGGTGACATTTATTATCCTAGTGGAATTCTAGTTTTTACTAATTTCCCGGAAATTGATGAAAAATTTATTTAATACATCATACTTACATGCTATTAAATAAATAATCATCAAATAATAACTATTTAATAGTTGAGATTTTAAAATTACTCAAAGACTGGGTTTGCCAGGCAAACCTGTGGTGACTTTATTGCTTCATAGAAGCGTAGCCCAGGAACTCCGGCTACTTTAAGATTTTTTTATACTTTTTATGACCACAAACTAATATTATTATATTTTATTTATCTAAATATAATAATAATCTTTTCTAATAAGTAATTTTATATATATAAAATGAAGTATAAAATTAAACTACTGGATACATTGGATCATATAAAAGACCACACATACCATATGGTCCATATTGTGAACCTCTCCCAATTTTCATATAACCTTTTTCAGAACCACCCCAACTAGTACCCCAAGAGTTTCTTAAAATATAATAATCTTGACCATTATCAGAACCATAACCAACTAAAACAACTGCGTGATCAATGTTTGGTAAAGAATTAACATCTTTTGCTGAATTTTGATTACATCCAGTAAAATCATTGTAAATTCCTCCACTATATAATTGAAATGATTGTGTATCTGCTTCAATTGCAATAGATACAGGTTCAACAGATAAACCAGTCATCATTGAAGATTCAGAAGAAGGTGTTACAGTTACATAACTTGATACTATAGTTTCAGAAATTGGTGAACAAGTTTTTTGACAAGAACCTGTTTGTTTAGTAGTTCCACTTGTATAAGGATAAGATGATTCAGAACATTGACCATTATTTTCTTTTTCCCAATTCCACATTCCATCATACATACCACCATTACATCCAAGATTTCCATATTTTAATCCAGCACAAGATACAACTTGTTGTTCAGATAAATCATATAAATTACCAGTTTTAATTGCTACAGCACTTTCAACAGTTGATGTTCCAGAAAAAGCCCAACAAGAACCACACTGACCTTGATTTTTTATTTCATTAACAACACCTTTTTGTCGCCAATCAATAGAAGTAGGAAGTGAAGATAAATCTAATACTTTACTTTGTTCAACTGCTGGTACAGTACCTCTCAAAAATTCAGTACCTTTACTAAGTAATTCTGAATTATCTCTAAATCCCATAAATTCTGAAAATTCATTAGAATTCATACCAGAAAATGTATTATGACCTAATGTATAAGTTAAATTTCTGGAATTAGTTTGTTCAATAAATTTATCATTATCTAACCAATTATCAAACATATGAGCAAGATGATGATCATCGTTGGATTGAATTTTGTGTTCATCAACCCAATTTTTAAATCTTTGAATAACTGATGAATCTCTATGTGATTCAATAGAATTAGAAGTAACAACAGCTATAGTAGCTAAAAATCCAAATAACTTTAATAAATTTAACATTTAGTATTATATATATATAATATTATTTTTTTATATATTTTTTATATATTTTTGAAAGTATTTAAAAAATATATAAAAAATGATTTAATAGAAGAAATTATACCGGTTCGGATAGTAATACTTGTGGTCAACGTAATGTACCAGATGGTTTAATCGCTGGAGTACCATAAAATTGTCGCCGCATATATATTATTATTCAATAAATGCGATCCATGTTTCAATAATATCATTGCTATAGCCTCTATTAACAAGTTCAGTTCTCGCTAATTCCTTATGTTTTTCTACCGTATATTCATTTTTATCAATTAACATATCTTTCACAATTGAAATAATCTGACCTATTTGCTCTGATTCAGATATCTGGACTTGAACGAGATCACTAAACCCATTCAAACAATTAATAATACGACTCATTCGTCCTGTATAGCATTTGCACAAGGAATCATCTAACTCAATATTCATTATTTTGAGTATTTCGTCCATATGTTCATTTTTATCTATGACTGACATTGTATGTAATAGTAATTCTTCAAAGGTTATTAAAAGTGTTGAGTGGATCGTTTTATCTTCAATGTACTCAAATAATAGTTGCTTTGATTGTTCAGTAAGTATTGTATTACTAACTATATAATCTGAAAGAGATTGTATAGTTGGTGGAATATTTATTATATTAGATATTGATTTACGTATACATTCTTGAATATTGTGATTATGTACATTTTGATGATCTGTATAAATATTTTGTCTTGTGTTATTAATTGCTCTCAATAGATTGGGTGCGATAAATTCTATCATATTATTGCTATAATCTATATGGCGCAAATTTTGTACATAGGGTAATCTTAATTGGGTTAATTGATTTGATCTACAATATAATTCTTGTAACATTGGTAGATTGAGGTTATCTAATTGGGTTATTTGGTTGATATCGCAACACAATGATTGTAACATTGGTAGATTGAGGTTATCTAATTGGGTTATTTGGTTTTCACCGCAAAATAATATTTCTAACATTGGAGTATTGAGGTTATCTAATTGTGTTATTTTGTTGGAATTACAATCTAATTTTTGTAACATTGGATTATTGAGGTTATCTAATTGGGTTAATTTATTGTTACCGCAATGTAATATTTCTAACATTGGTAGATTGTGGGTATCTAATTGGGTTAATTTATTGTAATCACAATCTAATTTTTGTAACATTGGTAGATTGAGTTTATCTAATTGGGATAATTTATTGTGTCTGCAATCTAAATGTTGTAACATTGGTAGATTGAGGTTATCTAATTGGGTTATTTGAATGCGATTACAATTTAATTCTTGTAACATTGGAAGATTGAGGTTATCTAAATGAGTTATTTGGTTGTTATTACAATCTAAATTTTGTAACATTGGTAGATTGAGGTTATCTAATTGTATTAATTGATTGCTACCACAAATTAAATCTTGTAACATTGGTAGATTGAGGTTATCTAATTGGGTTAATTGATTATAATAACAACTTAATTTTTGTAACATTGGTATATTGAGGTTATCTAATTGTGTTAATTGGTTGGCACTACAATCTAATGTTTGTAGCATTGGTAGATTGATGTTATCTAAATGGGTTATTTGGTTGGAACTACAATCTAATGTTTGTAGCATTGGTAGATTATTTATATAATCAATATTTTGAATATCATGGTTTGAAATATCAAGTTCAAGTACATTTTTATTTATAATATGTCCATCATCTAACCATTTCATGTAATCTTCGTAATTCCACTTCATTTTATTTATTGAATATTAATTAATAGTAAGTAATAAATAATAGTATGTAATAAATAAATTTTTCAATATTAAATAGAAGTATATAGCGTCTCTAGTTTATTTTGTAAAATATGTTCGATTTATTTGGTTCAATATACGAACGAGTTCCATAATTTATATAATTAATTAGTGGTACATCTGATGTGTATTTATTTAAGTATAGTTTACATATATAATTGAATATAAATATACTTAAATAAATACACTTGATATAATAAAATATGACATACATACTAAATATTACTATTTCTCCACCAATTACTAACGTTATTGCTAATCAAATTCATCAAGAAGTATTTGATAAAATTAATAACAATCCTATAGCATTTACTATTCGTAATATTGATGTCGTTATTACTTGGCATAATAATGCCAATTCAAATAATTATTATGCGGATGTTAGCGGAATGTATGGCGATACTGCTGTTCAATTACATACTGAAAATTTAGTAAAATTGATTGACATTTCAGACTATTGTGATAGCATATGCAATCCAAAACTTAATTTTATAGTTACTAAACAATTGACTCGTACTATTCCATTAGTAGTTGATTGAGAAATAATAACATTTCAACCATCTAATATTTAGATACCTAATTTCAATTAATTACACCAAACTATGGAACATCCAGGCATTAACTACTTCTTTAGAAAGTAGTATAATATCGTAATGTTTAAAAAATAATAAATAAAATTTTATTTATTATTTTTTATTATCGGGTTATCAGATTATCCAAAACTTTTTATTACTGGTTTTTGAGACTCAGTGTATTCTTAATTATTATCATCTGATATCTGTTCTTATTATCATCAGGTCGTTTCTTTTTTATTTTTTATTATTATCATCTGATTTCAGTCCCTTATTATTGCCATCAGGTCGGTTTTTTGTTATACTTATCATGCGCCCTGTGGTACATCTACCTTGCCCTGTTCTTTGTTTTTAGAGTTCAAATTAGGAACACTATTTGCCGGCAAAAAAGCCGGCAAAGCACCATAGTGAATCATGTTTTGACATCCATAAGATTCAACCTGCTGTAACAGAAGGTATTCGGGCGTTAATAGAATTTCATTATCCTTGGCACGTTGGTGATTCGAATAAGAAAGAGCATCCGCTTCAATGCGAGATTTATCGGCTTGGCTTGTAGCACGAATCTTCTCAATATCGGAATCAGATCTTTCCTTATCGACCATTTGCATGTTTTTAGTTGCAGCAATTGAACGCTCTCTTTCAGCCGCAACTTCCATTAGCTTCTTTTCTGTATCTGCCTTCTTGAGTTCAGTTTCCTGGCGTGCTTCTTCTGCTCGCGTTGCAGTCTTCTGCTTGGAAATAGATTGGTAATTTTTCTCAACATCCTTGTCTAGTTTAGGAACATCAACAGTTACAGAAATAATTATGATCCCGGTATCTTCGCCATTCAATTCCTCCCGATTCTTTTGCACCGAAATCAGGTGACTTTTGATCATCTCGTTCAGTTCACCATACATGTCCGAACGTAGTTGTTCTCCAGTATGCTTAGAACACATCTCCTTGAGGTACTGTGTAACCGGTTTGTAAATATTTTCAAGATCATATGGAACTCCTTTTGGATTTTCATATGATCGTGGTTTTTCGAATACACTTATTACCGGTACAACTCTTGGTTTAGGTAACCTGTTCACAACGAAAACCTTGGGAAATATGACAAGTTGCATGTCTTGGCTGATACAGGATGTATCAACCACCTCGTCGGTCTGTGAATTAGTATCATAGATTTCGTAACTGGTTGTAATTGGATTGTACCAATTTAATCCAGAATCACCAACTGTTTCGATCAATTCGCCGAATTTTCGGAAGACCGCTACGCTACCTGTTGGTACAGTAACCCACATGCTTTGGGTTACTGTAAACAAGCACAAACCAATGACAAAAGAAAAATTGAACATCGCTAACTTGGGGTCTATAATATTCTTTGCAAAACGAGAACAGACTATACTAAATATATAATTACATATACTGAACTTTTTTTTTTCAATTTTTTTTTACAGATAGGATATTACTTTGAGTAAATATATCATTACACTTCTCTTCACATATGGTATCATATAGACTATAGAAAAAATTGAAATAAAAAGTTATATTATATTGTATTAATATTTAGTATTAGATGCCATTCCGTTGTCTCTTCGATAACAAAACATGCAAGCACTTCCGGATAGATTGACAGATGATATCACCAATACGTTCAAGAAATTGGAAAGATTCATTAAAGATGTGCAAATAAGTGCATCATTTGCAATTACTGAAACACATGAAGAATCAGCAGCAACTGAAACACATGAAGAATCAGCAGCAACTGAAACACAGAAAGCATTAGACGCAGTGAAGCAACTACAGGATGAAGTTAATGACAAATATGTCATATATAACGACATCTTGCTAAAGATGCTCGGTGAAGAAGAAAATGCAAACCAAACATCCACTAGCGCGGGCGAATTCTTTGCAAAGGCCATCTATATGAATAAAATGATTATAGTAGCTCTTGAATTAATGATTGATATGTTGCCTAATTTCAATTCAATACGGCTACAATATAATGAAGATATGTTGCAACCGTATGGCACAAGAACTTGCTGTCCTAAACTTCCACAGCCTGTTGAAGATTCTCTTCAACTGGAGCTGCAACTGAATCTATCCAAACGCAAAGTCATATTGGCGGACGTCTACATAGACAAAATAATTACTTTTTGTTCTTGTTTGACAAAATACCGAATGTGTTTTATGCAGGAAGTGACGAAGTTGAACGCAGTAGTTGTACACCCGAATAATCAACATATTCTCACACTGGAGAGAAGTAGGAATGATACATCCTATTGTAATTAGTATATATGTCCAGACAGGCCTATAGTGTGGCAAAGTTTAATTCATAATTTAGATTATGGTATTATATAAGAAATCGTCCAATAATATATATATATATATTAAATACGTTAATAGAACAATTTATGTATACATAAAAAATAACATAAAATTATGTTATTTTTTATGGTTCTTCCTATGTATGGATCTGTCTTGCTTCTTCTCTTCTTTTTTCTCTTCTCTCCTTTTCTCTTTTTTCTCTTTTTTCTCTTCTTTTTTTCTCCTACGCGGCGGCAATATGTTTCTTGCACTCCATAATAGAATTCATAACTGTAAGGATCTTATTGATGGAATCCGAAGAATTAGAAACTTGGTCAATACATATTGCCGGCGGCGGCGGCGGCACTGTAGTTTTGGAGTTGGTTGCCATGGTCTGCATGAGCAGTAGTGGCGGTGGTGGTGGCGGTGGCGATGGCGGCGGCAATATCTTTCTTGCACTCCATAATAGAATTCATAACTGTAAGGATCTTATTGATGGAATCCGAAGAATTAGAAACTTGGTCAATACATTGCTTCATACTGACTTCGCTGTCATCTTTAGCTCTCCTATCTGAAATAAACTTCTCAAAGGCTTGGCGGCTGTTATCTGAAACGAGTTGTGCGAGCATCACATCATCATATGATGGAATAGCTGATGGAATAGCTGATGGAACAGCTGGTGGAATAGCTGATGGAACAACTGATGCAACAGCTGATGGAACAGCTGGTGCAATAGCTGATGGAACAGCTGGTGGAATAGCTGATGGAATAGCTGATGGAACAACTGATGGAACAACTGATGCAACAGCTGGTAACGCTTCTTCATGTGGCCACGCTTGTAATGCTTCTCCATGAAGAAGTGTTGCCCTTTCCAGATCATAGTAAAGGATTACATCATCTACTGTGCCGAGAAGAGTACCAAACTTGTTTATCACCTTTGTGGTACCAATCGGGCTAGCTTCTTTTATCTCACCGAGAGTTCCCATAAAGACTAACTTTCCATCATACAACTTGCAATCAGGATTAATCTCGTGGCCTAATTGGTCAGTTACGCGATTTAGCCCGTGCAAAAAGATGATCTTCCCATGAGTAGTGTCGTTAAAAACTTCGTCTGACATGGTATACTGTGAATACTAACTACTTGTTATAGCTATTGTGTTACTGCTTTGAGTCCGTGTCCTGGTTCTTGCAGTTACTTTAAAACTTATAAATTAATAAACTATGCTAGACATTTATTTTTCAATTTTTTTAATTTTTAATTTAGATAATTGTATTATATGAGAAATCGTGCAATAGTATGGTTATCTAATTGCGGTCTATGGATTACCATATATATATATTAAATATGTTAGTAGAACAATTCATGTATACATAAAAAATAATATAAAATTATGTCATTTTTTATGGTTCTTCCTATGTATGGCTCTGTATTGCTTCTCTTCTGTCCTATCCTGTCCTGTCCGCATCGCACTCGGCCCATATAATGCACCCTGCTATGTATGGTTCTGTCTTGCTTCTCTTCTGTCCTATCCTATCCTGTCCGCCATCGCACTCAGCCCATATAATGCACCCTGCTACGCACAACCGTTATCTTTTCACTTTCCGTCTCTAAATTAACACGGCCGTCTGCAAAAAAAGCTGACTGTAAATCAGACGATAAAACGGATATATTGTGTTTATTGATCCGTTCATACAATATTTTGCGTGGAGTAGTATAATTATTCTCATCACATACATTTCCTATGGCTAGCACCAATATCGCAGTCGGAACTTTTTCCAATGTTTTGTCCCGGTCGAACTTGCCCAATGGTACTTTATCCAAATAAAAACACATATTAGGTGTGTCCTCATTAAACATACATAGCATAATCCCGGGTTTATGTAACGGCATGGTTGTTGTCTAAATTTAATTTTTCAATTTTTAATTTAGATAATTATATTATATAAGAAATCTGCTTATGGTATGTCATCCAAATACAGTCTATTGATCATCTGTATAATATTTTATTGTAATCGAAATAATATCATCCCAATGCATACCATTTTCATTTACCTGTTTATCTATAAATTGGGTTGTATATCTATTTGATAACCAGTATGGATTTAAATATACTGTATCAGTATTATCATCTATGTCTTCACCAAATTGTCCATTAAATAGTTGTGTTGAATTTTGATGAGATGTGGTTTTATACATCCATTCGCCATTCTGGTATATACAGACATCTGGATGTTCTTCGCGATATATATTCATTAATAATAATGTTTGATCACAATAACAGATACCTCTACAATCACATAAACTTGAACCATTGTCAGGCAATCCATGTCTTGCATGTTCACGAGTAACTGTCGTTCGCACACCATCCCTACACACGATGAATTCGCAACTTATATAAAGACACCAGGTTGGACTCGACATTGTAAATTATCTATATAATTATCTAATCATTATTATCATTATTATATATTTTCAATTTTTATTAATAATATTAATTTATTAATAATATTATTAATAAATTAATTAGTTAGTATCTACTAATTCGTCTTAGATTGGATTTCCATTGGAAGTAATCCATAAGGAAGATTTCGTCCTTATATTATATACATATGGGCGCTTCTTCCGAAAGCTCCAATGCAACATCCAATCATTATTCTTCGGATACTCATTATATAAAATATATGGACGAGGGTCTACTAGACAACTGGGATGCAAATACTTGGCCCATAGACTAATATTTGTGCCTTTATTAAAGACATAATTTTTATGTGTTCTTCTGCTTTTTTGATACATCCAATTATTTTTTCTGACAGATTCTGGTGGTTTTGCTACTTTTTTTGATATCATAATGCCTGATAACTTTGTATATAATGATCTTATTATAGCATTATATGAATTTATCAATTTTTTTAATTAATTCCATTAATGTTTAATTTAAAATTATTCATGTTAAATTTACTATCTAAATTATCGTTTGTAACAAGATCACCAAATATTTTTAGTTTTTTTAAAATATAACCTGAATAATTGAAAACAAAAGGATAATAAATCGTTCCAATTGGTGTATATCGTGAT
>Ga0209662_1001184_pt1 | contig 12314 bp, 9 predicted proteins | sample SaaInlV_150m_DNA_4_FD_184662 | JGI IMG/M metagenome (GOLD analysis project Ga0209662, IMG submission 184662) | Marine microbial communities from expanding oxygen minimum zones in the Saanich Inlet - SI072_LV_150m_DNA (SPAdes) (version 2) | ecosystem: Environmental > Aquatic > Marine > Intertidal...
ATATAAAATTATTCATGTATAATCTACTATTATATTTTAATAAAATAATTTGGAAAACCCGTGTTTAAATTTTTTTTATAGGATAATCTTTACAAATACCGAATGATTTCCGGTGATATTCAGTTATACCATACGTTTTAATAGCATCCAGATGAACTTTAGTAGCATAACACATATTTGTCTGCCACCCATACCTTTCATATTCCGGGTGCCTCTTTAGCAGATCGGCCACATGCTCATCGTGGTACACTTTTGCCAGAATGGACGCCGCCGCGATATTTCTGTATATATTATCGCCTTTTTCAACGGTTTGATGTGGTATGATAATACCATGGGGGTCTTTGTACTGTTTAAAATAATTTCCATCTACTAAAATATTTTCAGGCTCAACTCGTAAAGCACCAACACACCGATGCATTGAAGCTATTGTAGCATGTAAAATATTCTTTTCTTCTATTTCTTCTATATCAGCATATTGAACGGAATAGTCAACCGCGATATTCTCTATATATAAACGGAGCTCTTGGCGCTTCTTGGCACTAAGTTTTTTTGAATCTTTGATACCCAAATAGATATCATCCGTATATGTGTGCGGGAGTATAACCGCCGCCGAATATACTCGTCCAACTAAACAGCCTCGCCCCGCCTCATCAATACCTGCCTCTAACATATCGTCCATTGAAGAATTTTTCATTTTATATAATACATTATTACAATAATATTAAGCAAATTTTTACAAAAGTTTCTTAGTTTTAAATTAAAAAACTATTTAAAAAATAATCGCTATATTATTATAATGTCAACCGACGATACCGAAAGTTCCACAATGGGAACATTGTTTAAATCAGTGTCGAAAGCAGTAAATTCATTATATACTTCGGAGAATTATGATTTGTTAGGACAAGATAAAGAAATATTAAATATAGGCAATGTATTGAACTCCATATTTATAAATAGAGGGGATATTGATATACCTCAGCTGGTTGTTGTTGGGTCACAGTCAAGTGGGAAAAGTTCTATTTTAAACTCTATACTCGGTATGGATATATTACCAACTGGGTCGAATATGGTAACTCGTGGACCTTTACAATTAGAACTGATCCAAACGAAAAAAGATATTAAAGCGTGTTTTGGCGAATATGTTGAATCTACTTGGATGAATCTCAACGAGATTCATATAGATTTCCCCTATCCAAATGATGACCAAAAACGGGAGATACGTAACACCATTAAACAACTAACGAATCAATATGCCGGTGACGGTATGAATATTACCGACACACCTATATATTTGCGCATATATAGCCCTAATATACCTAATTTAAGCATGGTTGATTTACCTGGTTTAACAATGGTGGCGTGTACGGATAAAGGACAGCCCAAGGATATTAAAGAACGTATAAAGAGTATGATTGGGAAGTACATTAAGAAAAAGTCCAGTATTATAATGGCAGTTATGCCAGCCAGAACAGATATAGAGGCCGATATCGCACTAGACTTAATTAAAGAACATGACCCACGATGTGAAAGAACTGTTGGAATATTAACAAAACTCGATTTAATGAACGAGGGAACCGACATAACACACTTATTGGAAAACAAAGTGTCTAAAGACCTTCAGCTGGGGTATGGGTATTATGGCATTCGTAATCGAAATAAAATTGAATTAGATTCAATGGATGTGTTAGAGGGACTTCATGCTGAATATACCTATTTTAATGAACATCCTATATACTCCAACCACCGTTATAAAGAATTTATGGGCGTTCCGTGTTTATGTAAAAATCTTAGCACAATACTGGTAAAATCATTGAAAAAAAGTTTTCCCAGAATTCTTGAGAAAATTAATAGAGATTTAGAGGCGAATACGACGGCATTAAGTAAACTGGGTGATCCAATTCCATCTGAGGATTCTATGAAATCGGCATTTGTCCATAAAACGATTGCTAAATTAACAAGGTCATTTATCTCAATATTGGAAGATAGGGGTAAAATTATTAATAGTGGTAGGAATATTAAACAACAGTTTGTCGAATTTAGAGAGAGTGTAGAAGGTTTATTACCATTTTCTAAGGCAAACTGCAACGATTCGTATATAACTGACGCTATATCAAACTGTGAAGGAAATCATATGTCGTTCCCGTCCCCTCCGGTGGAAGTTCTAGAACAATTAATGAAGGACCCTGTGAAAAGACCAATCTTCAATATAAACATACATGCCCAAAAATGTAGTCAAAATATTATGAACGAGCTGAATGTTCTTATAGAAAACATACTCGGTGAACAGTCTATTGACCGCTTTCCCGAACTTAATAAATTAATCACAAAGACATGTTTAAATGAAGTATTTATACCACATCTCAATAAAACGTATAGAGCAGTTGAAGATGAATTGGTTAGTCAGGAAAACTATATATGGACAGATGATTTAAAATTTAACGAAGCATTAGTTGATAGCACGTCTAGTAATGTAGATGTTATGCGAATTCTTGCTGAGAATTATTTCAAGGCCACTGTGTATATATTACAGGACACTATACCTAAAAAAATCATGTATTGTTTGGTAACCCAGTCGCAAAAAGATATTGGCACTAAATTATACGAAGTAATTAAAAATTCGGACTTAAAAGACATTCTTAGAGAGGTTGATAATATCCAAGAAAAAAGAAACAACTTGGATAAAGTGCTCAAGGATCTAAAAGACGCGAAGGACCTAATAGAGGGCATCATGTAAGTAAAATTTGATAATATAAGGTTATTATCAAATTAAATTAATACGAATGGAGAACTCCAATAAGGAAATGATGGCAGGGGCTATAATTAATAAATATATGAAGAAGTTCCTCATGGATTATAATAAATTGGAACCTATAGTGTATAACGGAAATACTTTAAATTATAAATCTTGCCACGCATTTACTATATCAACTAAAGATAAAAATGATAGTTTTAACAAGGAAAGAGAAAATGTAATCGTATGTATATTAAATAATAAAATTCCGATGGACTATTACAAATATTCGTTTATATGGGGCAAATTACGACAACAGTTATTGTTATGGGTAATTAAATCATGTAAAGAGCACAATATATATAAAATAAATTCAATCGAATGTATCGCGGCAGCTGGGCGATCCAATCACAATGATTTTAATCTTAAAATAAATGACCACATAATTAAGGTTGAGTTTAAATTTAACGCCGTTTGTGTTAATGAAACACCACAATTTTGCTCACCTATGAATCCGTCACAATTTTTAGACAGGTCCTTTTCAGAATATTTTTACGATAATCATCTTCCAAGCATATCAAATTATGGTAATATTGAGTTACCAAATAAAGAAGAATACTTGAGAACGATTAATAGTAATATCGTTCCATGTATGAGTAAATATAAAGCCAAATATGACACCGACGCCGTTTTTAATAAATATTGTAAACGAATTGATAAAAGCGCAATCAAACAGTTTATATCCATGGCGAATATTGATATTGTTAAATTATCTAATTATTTAGTAAAAAGTCAAGATAAAAAAGAATACATGCTGTATAAGGACGGAGAATGTTATTATGAAAAATTAGATGAAGGTCTTTTTAAAATAAAAGAAATAATAGGCCGCCAAAATACTAATTTTATTGCTATAACCGAGTCAGGGATGAAACTAGAAATAAAGCTTAGATTTAAAAACGGATGTGGTCTACAGTTTCCAGCTTTTCAGATAAAGCGCAAAATCCCATATATCAAAGAACTAAAGTTAATTTGTAAACACAACAATATCACATCTCCTAAACTAAAAAAAGATATTTGTAAAATTTTGGATAAACTTAAAATAGTGTATTAAATAGTGTATTAAATAGTGTATTAAATAGTGTATTAAATAGTGTATTAAATAGTGTATTAAATAGTGTATTAAATAGTGTCTCAATAATAGACCAGTTACATGTAAGCACTAAAGTAAGTTTTTTTATAGGTAATTAACTAATAAATATCGGTAAAATATAGTTTATCTCGGTAGTGTTAATTGCGTTATTACCAAAGTAAATCTTAATAAACTCTTGTGTTTTTTTATTTGAAAACGACTTAATGATACTACTGTATTTTTGAATAAGTTCCTCGTCGGGCACTTCCCCAAGATATCTAATACATATTAGATGGTTTTCAATTAAATAATCATAATTTAAATCTAATAGACAGTATTCGAATTTATATTGCCCAACACCATATCCCCGATTTAATACCAGAAGTGGTCCAGATTCCCCAGTTTTATCAATATAGTTTTTTTTTTCAAGATTCTTGTAGATTTTTACAGAATCAATATCCGATATATCACTGCTATAAATTAGTCGCGTATGGGAACTATCAGACGTTAATATTGATTTACATTGGTTCCAGACAACATTTCCAACATTAACATTGAAATGTAGTTTATCTAATGTAGTATAGTTGGTATAAAAGGAGTTTAGTGTTGTAATATTGGCTTTTGTCCCAAATATGGTATATTCACTTACATTTAAAGTATAGTTATGATTATTTATGGGAGGTGAATTCTGAACCATTAATATTATAGTGTCTTGCTGGGTATCTATATAATTACTATTACACTCGATTATATTAAGAATATTAAAATTATCGTGTATATATCTTCTCGTTTTGTCGTAGTATAAACAATTTAGAAAATTTTGGGGAAGTATAAAGCTTAATATCCCATTCGGGGTAAGTAGTTTTAATGATTTTATAATAAAGAGTATAAATATATTGGGCCTTCCATCAAAGTAATCATGAAATTGAACCGACACATCTTTTTTTTTCATAACTTTGAAAGGTGGGTTCCCAATTATAAGATCATATTTATTATCCATTTTCAATTCTAAAAAATCCTCATGTAGTAATTTAATATCATCACTTTCCATATATTTAATGGAGTCATATATAAATTTATTATATTCAATACCGGTTATTTCTTTATTACCATACGTCGCGCCAATACGATTAATAAATTCACATGACCCACATGATGGTTCTAAAATAGACGTTATATCGTTCATATACGGTTCTAGTAAACTTAAGATATTATTAATGTCATTGGGTGGGGTGAAAAATATACCATCTGCCTTTTTATCACTTTTACTAAGCTGACTTGTGAGGGTTTTTGACAATTTGCTAAATGGTATATCTTTCATAGGCGTATTTATTTTTAGTGAAATTTTCAGCTTAATGTGCGGTTTTAACGATGGTGTTGAACTAACACTAGCCATTATTAATAATAATAAGAGTATTATCCTTTTAAATCAAATTTTGTTGTTAATATTAATAAAAAATTGATTATAAATTATGATTACCAGATATAGTAAAATAATGAACACGTTTCAAGATAAATTCTCAAGGCAAATTGGGGCAATCGGTATAAATACCATGAACAAATTGACGAATCTTAATATAATAGTTGTAGGAGCGGCCGCGATTGGACAAGAATGTATTAAATGTATATCGTTATTAGGGGTCAGAACAATACACATATATGATCCCACCCAATTAACCAAAAAAAATCAAAAAGACATATACTATACAAATGCCGAATTATCTAATAAAAAGGGCTCAAAGAGTTTAGCCGAAAACGCCGAGATGTTTAGTAAAGAATTAAATACAGGTATAAATATAAAAGTTATTACGAAATTTGAATTAGACTACATCACATTAAATAATATACACGCGGTAATTATTACAAAATTAGCCGACCTATCAATATCTAAAATAGAAAAGCACTGTATGCTAAACAATGTAAAATTCATCTTAGGTTTAAATTACGAACTAGAGGGATATATATTCAGTAACTTTAATAATCATACCGTAACGGACAGAGATGGTGAGCCATGTGAATCGGGATATGTAGAATCATTTCGTGTAGATAACTCCAATGTTATTATAACGATTGAGTCACTTGTGTCCAATATAATATCCAATAAAGGTAGATTATTATCTGGAAATGAGACAAAGGACATCGATATTAAAGCGTCTTCCAAAACAAGTATCACTACGCCTTTTTCGGTGGAAATTGAAAGTTTTTTGAAATCGTCGCCTAATATTAAATTTGTGGAAATAAAGGAGTCACTTGATATAGTTCATGGACCACTACACGACGTTTCGCAAAATAATACATATAACTATATATCAGATACGACTTCATTTCCATCGCAAGAAAGTGATGATAAATACCGCACATTTATGGATAGGTTATTATCAACATCGCCCAGTTCACACGATTTTAAGCAGAAGGAGCCATTCTTTATATTAAGTAGTATTATTGGCGGTATTCTGGCACATGAAGTTATTAAATTAACTGGGAAATATATTCCCATTGACCAGGAACTATATATTAATTATGAGAACTTGCGTGGGAAAAGTCTATATAAGTCGTCTATAAATCGGAACAGTGGTATTTTAGACAGAGATGTTATTAAAGCGTTAAAGAAACAGAATATATTTATGGTCGGGTGTGGGGCACTTGGGTGTGAAATTTCAAAGAACTTGGGTATGATGGACATGTGTTCTGGAACAAACGCAATCTTAACTATAAGTGACATGGATACAATTGAATTATCTAATTTAAATAGACAGTTTCTATTTAGAAATGAAGATATTGGAAAGCACAAATCAGACGTAGTTAAAACTAGACTAAACGAATATACGCCGAGAATGAATATTGATAGTCATACTTATGAGATAGGTAAAACAACTGAAAATGTTTTTAATTCTAGTTTTTGGAACAATAACAACCTAATTATAAATGCGTTGGATAACGTCGAAGCGCGCCGATATGTTGATTCGAAATGTGTGGAATTCGACAAACCATTATTTGAATCAGGGACATTGGGGTCTAAATGCAATAGTCAAACTATAATTCCGCATAAAACCGCAACATATAGTGAAATTATAGATGTAGAAGAAAGGAGTATTCCAATGTGTACAATTAAAAGTTTTCCAAATAAAATAGAACATTGTGTCGAATGGGGACTGGAAACATTTAATAATTGTATTACCCAACCATTATTAGATATCAATACACTTGTGACATCCCCTGATAAATTGCGGTGCGAAATAAATTCATTGGATAATAACTATGTTATTCAAAAACGTTTGGAAATCCTTGATAAATATATTGATATTTACAATTCAGGAAGTTTCACATCATTCGCCAATTTGGTAGTGTACATATATAAGTCTTATTTTGAAAACCCTGTAAGAGATATATTACATAGTTTCCCAGACGATTTAACCGATTCGAGTGGAAACGCGTTTTGGTCTGGTAAGAAATTAAAACCAACTATTATCGGATTGAATGAAATACAACCGGAACTTGCTGTAAATCTATACAATATTATAAGTAAATGTATAAAAATAGACAGTTGGTCTGACAAGATATACGACAAGATATACAACGAGTTATCGGCGACTTTAGTAACTAATTATGTCTGTAAAAAAATACAGGTGAATGAGGATAAAGACACTATTGATATTGAATGTGATTCGTCTGATATTATCGAACGGGTGTTCTCTAAAAAACTCACCCCGGTCCATTCTGAAACGACGTGGACAGAATACGATAAAGATGATGCTATATTATTGGGCGGAATGTATTCTATTGCGAATATGCGTGCCAAAATTTATGGAATTGAACAAGTCGACACGTTGGAAATTAAACTTATATCTGGCAAAATTATTCCCGCACTATCTACTACTACTACTGTAATTGCCGGATTTGTCATTATGGAAGTAATAAAGCATATTTATAATAGGTCATCGACCGACATAAATATAAATTTAGGGACAAATCAGTTTATACTGTTTGATAGTTTAAAACCGAACACAACATATGACAAAATGTTTAGCAATGTATACGGGATGCCTATTCACACGGTCCCGTATAAATTTACTACCTGGGATAAAATAAAATTTAACTGTACATCAGAATGCTGTCCAGATATTTATGATCTGGTAGGGCTGTTAAACCATAAATACAAAATAGAGATAGATATGCTACTTTTCAAAAAAGCAATTCTTTATAATAGGGACAAATCTCCCAACAAGAGCATATTTGAATTATATAAAGATTTAGACATTAGATTATGTGAAAATATTATAATAAACATTAGCTCATTTAGTAAAGATGGGACCCCAATACTAATGCCGCCACTGGTTTTGCGTAATTAATATTACACATTTGAATATTTAAAATGTCGCTGTTTTAAAAATTTGACTTAAAATAAAAATATTACATCCAAATAAAAATACTTGATAATGGAATATATTAAACAAAGAACCGATATTGAATATAATTTAAAAGAATTAACTATAATTCTAAAAGAATCGCACATATTATCAGAACAAATAGAGGTTAAGTCGTTAAAAGGGATTAATAAAATATTTGATAATCAAGGCCAATGTGGAGAAGAAGTAAAAAATATATTTAATAATAAAGCTATTATTAATTGTTTAGTTTTTGGTATGACACAAACTGGAAAAACTGGTTGTATGACATCACTCATCCAATATTATATATTGTCTTACAATATTCCTATTGATAATATATATATTATTTCGGGGTTATCTGACAAAGAATGGAAGAAAGATACTAAAAATAGAATGCCAGACTCAATTAATAAAAGAGTTCTTCATAGAGCTAATCTAACGAAAACATTCTTCAAAGACATTCGTGACAAAAAGAATTGCTTGATTATAATGGATGAAATACAAATTGCTTGCGAAGACACTCAAACAATCAAAAAAACATTTGAAAAATGTGGTTTTTATGATTTAGAATTCTTACTAAAAAATGATATAAAATTAGTTCAGTTTACCGCTACACCAGATGGACATATAAATGATATTTCAGATTGGAAACAACATTATGCAAAAATAAAATTATCACCTGGAATTGGTTACTATGGTCCAAAGCAAGCTATTGAACAAGGACGAGTCAAACAATTTAAAGACCTAACTATTTGCGAAAATGTTTTAGAATTAAAAACTGACATAGAAAAGTATATAATTCCAAGATATCATTTAATTCGAGTTCCTAATAAGAGAGAAAATAAAAATAGGAGCAATAATCAAAATATAGTTATATCTAATTTCAGAAAAATATTTGGCGATAATTGTGAATACAATATAGATTTTCTTAAAGTTAAAAAGGGCGATATTAACGATATACTTAAAAATGAACCAATTAGACATACATTTGTATTCTATTGTGAAATATTGAGATGTGCTAAAACACAGTGTAAAAAATATATAGGTATTTCGTATGAAAGATTCTCTAATAATATAAATGACTCTACTATAATTCAAGGGTCATTTGGAAGATTAACTGGATATGATGATAATAGTGTTAGTATATGTTATACAAATTTACCTTCATTAGAAAATTACATTAAATTATGGAATAATGATATGGAATTTAAAGAAGGAATTGAATGGAATACAAAAACAACTAATTATGATACAGTGGATAATCTTGCATATAGCACTGGAACATTTAATAGTGTAAAACATATAGAACAATTAAAAGATGGCTGTTCTGAAAAAGTCACAAACGACAGAGGAGAACCTATTATTAAAAAGTTTAAAGGGGTAAATGGAGAAAACGAAGGTAAAGTATTCTTTAAAAAAAATTTGAAAACCAAGTTTGGCGGTAAAGGTCCAAATAAAACAACAAAAAATGATTCAGGGTTTTATATAAGGCCTTTGGGGAAAGGTAAAGATAGAAAAGAGATTTTATCAACTACTAAGATGTATAAACATCGAAAATGGAACTTAGATGGAAATGCTTCAAAAGGAAGAACACGATACACATGGTTTCCATGTTATTCAGATGTAACCGATACAACTACATTAGAATGGTGGTTAATATATTATGAATAAATCGGCGTTTAATGTGTAAAAAATAAAATGGGTTAATAAATATTATTTTATGTGCACTTTAATCGGTATTTTCGACAAGATCGTAAAAGTTAGTTAGCTGTTCGTCCGTAAAATGATGACACCAATCATCATTTCCGGCGAGATACCCATATTTGTTTGGATGAGTTCTAACAATATTATAAATATATAGAGCCCATTGATGATCTTCTTCACTTGATTGTGAAGATGTGTTATTTGTTAGAGCCCTCCTAATATAAATGCATAGCTCCCATGTAGATTGCTGATTGGCATTCCTCCATAGGTCATTAGAATTTTTATAATATAAACCAGGTATATAACTTTTACGAACTACGGATAAATTTTTGATAATAGGGTCTGGAGTTCTATTGAACATTATATTGTGTAATCATAAAAAAATTAAATATTAATTCAAATTTTTATAATTAGTCATCATTTTTTCCACCACTCAACAATTGAAGAAGATTGAGAAATAGCATTATAATATCTATATAAAGCGACATACACGCAAATACATACTCGTCAATTTCCATACGATTGATGATTTCAGATGTATCATATAGAATATATCCAACGGCTGTAATACACCCAAGAATAGCCATAGCTACATTGAAAACAGGCATATTAGGTAGGAATGCCGATATAAAACTACCAATAATCATAATCCACAAACAACTGTATAGTCCAGCGCCGAGGAAGTTAAAATCAGTTTTAGTATACATTACATATGCTGTCAATCCAACAAAGGTTGATAGTGTGATACCACACGCCATAAGAACCAGTGCTGAATTGTAAAATAGACACGTATACCCGACAAGATAGGATTCGCATAATGTGAAACCAAGTAGCGCGAAAAGATTCATAGGATGGTGGCGTCCATAACACGGGGGTGAACCCACAATTAAGAATACAAAGGTCATAATAATAGAGGTCCACAACAGGCCCGGTGAATGAAGAACATAATTTTTTACAGAATCAACTGTATAAAATAGGTAGCACATCATACATGTGAGAGCCAATTGCATGCAAAGAAGTGTATAAATTCGTCGAATAAAGTTAGTCTTCACATTGTATGTATCGTCGAATGACGCGTATGTTTCGGCCATCTGGGCGGGTTTCGCAATATCAATTGGTTCTGGATCAAGAATATGTAGAGTGGTGGTATATTGGGTTGGATTCTCTACGGACGGTACATTTCCATTCTGGGAGGAAGGGTAGTGTGATGCGAATGATCCACGACCAGACATGATTTATCGTCAGTTATTATGCGGATTTTCAATCAAATTTATAACCGTTATTTTGATTACAGCTATGGGTTACTTATCTGTGGTATTATTCTATATGATTTATTTACACATGGATTACCTTTAGAATATTTATAGGTTAAGCCGAGTATATATTGTTATAATTAAATATTCAAATATAACAATATGAAAGCAACAACAGTATTAATAATTATTGTGGTAATTACAATGTTATACCTCAGTTACACAGCATATAGTGGGTTTAATAATAACATAGATGTTGATAAGGAGTTATTCTTGGCGAATATGTCCAAAGAACAATTGGATAATATTAAATCAGATACTGATATAAAGATGCCTGATAAAAAATTAAAGACAGAATCTAACCTAATAATGAAACTCCGAATAGATGGTTTAGAAGATATACAATCAGTTGAACTTAAATTATATGACGGCGTTGTGCCATTAACATGTAAGAATTTTAGAACGATAGCTACTAAAGGAATTAATAATAAAACATATAATGGCAACATATTTCATAGAGTAATAAAAGGATTCATGCTTCAGGGAGGGGATATTATAAATAATGACGGAACGGGGTCGATATCTATATTCGGGGATTCTTTTGAAGATGAAAACTTTACAGTAAAGCATAATAAAAAAGGTCTATTATCTATGGCTAATAGTGGTCCAGATACAAATGGATCGCAATTTTTTATTACGACAGATGCTACCCCTCATTTAGATGGAAAGCATGTGGTATTTGGTGAAGTAATAAAGGGATATAACATTATAGAATATATTGAAAATCTGTCAACAGATTCGTCTGATAAACCATACCAGAGTATTACAATAGTATCTATTAGTAATAAATAAGTTTGAACCAGTATTAGACAGGTCAAGAATACCCGAATTTATATATTCAGTCACATGTATTCATTAGCCCAATATATTTACGTGGTTTAAAGTCATGAACGCGCACGGGGTAAAAGTATTTAAAAACTATCTATATATAAAATATAGATATGGATTCTACTGCTATAAAAGCGGGTGGAATGCGAATAGCAAGGCGTAAGAGACGGAGTTTGGTGCCAATTGTAAGTGATACTGCTGCCAATTATATTACAATAGTA
>Ga0209662_1001215_pt1 | contig 12150 bp, 10 predicted proteins | sample SaaInlV_150m_DNA_4_FD_184662 | JGI IMG/M metagenome (GOLD analysis project Ga0209662, IMG submission 184662) | Marine microbial communities from expanding oxygen minimum zones in the Saanich Inlet - SI072_LV_150m_DNA (SPAdes) (version 2) | ecosystem: Environmental > Aquatic > Marine > Intertidal...
CCCCCACTTATGAAGCAGGTGTTCGGCGTGATGGAACAGTAAAATGGTTTAACCCAAACAAAGGTTTTGGTTTCATTGAACAGGACAACGGTGACGATCTTTTTGTGCATCAGTCTGAAATAAGACAAGCCGGTTTTCGTTTTCTCAACCTTGGCGATCGTGTTGAGTTTGAAGTAGGTTCAGGCAAAAAAGGTCCTGTTGCCCTCAAAGTGATCCGCACAAAACCCGCAGATTCTGAAACAGTACCAAATAATTACGAAGAACCGGAAGAATCTCCGCTTACACAACAAGTCACAGAAACACAATTAAATTAATTATGAACAAAGAAAAACTAGTTTTAGCATATTCCGGTGGTCTTGATACTTCCGTACTCGTACATTGGCTTGATCAGCAAGGTTATGAAGTAATCGCACTTTGTCTTGATTTAGGTCAAAAAGTTGAAGACATTGATGCCATCCTCGAAAAAGGTAAAAAGGCCGGTGCCGCAAAAGTACTGGTCGAAAATGTTGAAGAGGAATTTGTAAAGGATTACGTGCTGCCTTCCATTCATTGGAATGCGCTTTATGAAGGAACTTATTTGCTGGGAACATCTTTAGCACGTCCTTTAATTTCAAAGAAGCAGATTGAAGTCGCAGAACGTGAAGGTGCGGTTGCAGTCGCTCACGGCGCCACCGGCAAGGGAAATGATCAGGTACGTTTTGAGTTAAGCTACTATGCTTTAAAACCTGATATTCAGGTAGTTGCTCCGTGGAAAATTCCGGAATTCTACCAAAAATATCCCGGTCGTACAGAACTGCTGGCTTATGCGGAAAAATATGGAATTCCGGTAAAAGCTTCCAAAGAACAACCGTGGAGTTCTGATGAAAATCTGATGCACATTAGTTTTGAATCTGGTATGTTGGAAGATCCATGGCAGGAACCGCGGCAGGAAATGTTTGAGTTATCACAGTCTCCGCAGGCTGCACCGGATGAAGCGCAAGCTGTGCTGATTGATTTTGAAAAAGGAAATCCGGTTGCGGTTGACGGTCAGGAATATTCTCCGGCAAAGCTGTTGACGCAGCTCAATGAGTTGGGTGGCAAGCATGGAATAGGCCGGATCGATATGGTGGAATCTCGTTTTGTTGGCATGAAAAACCGTGGAGTTTATGAAACACCAGGAGGCACGATTATACACATTGCGCACCGGGCGATGGAATCCATAACCTTAAACCGCGGTGTGATCAATCTCAAAGATTCTCTGATGCCGCGTTTTGCACAGTTGGCATACGATGGTTTTTGGTTTTCTCGACATGGTTCAAAAAACTCAGGGACCAGTCAACGGTACTGTTCGCTTGGAACTTTACAAAGGTAACTGCATGGTGACAGGACGTAAGTCGCCTAACAGCCTCTATGATGAGGACATGGCTACAATGGAAGCTGATCATGGTGCATATGATCCAAAAGACGCTATTGGTTTTATTAAACTACACGCGCTGCCTTTACGTATTCAAGCAGGTTTAAAAGCAAAATTAAAATAACAGTTACTGCTTTCTTTCAATCAAATTTCTTAACCATTAAGAATGATGAAGTTGCAAAAATTGTATCCTCTGCTCACGCTGGTGTTTTTTCTGGCAACCTGTGTCCTGCTTTATCTGCAGTATTTTCCTACGCCTGAAAAACCTCCACTTCCAAACACTGCAGAAATTGAGCTGAAAGTAGTTCCAGAATCTCCAGAGGTTGTTGTTGAAAAAGCTAAAATTACGGATGAAGAAATTCAACGTTTGCTTGATGTTGAAAATGAACAGAAAGAACTTATTCTGCTCTTTGAACGGGTTTCCGCAGATCTGAAAGACGCTAGTGCTTCCAAAAAGGTTTTAGCTCAACTTATGTTGGGTCGTTCAACTTTACGTGATTTTGGCAAACGTTTTTTGAACTACAAGCTCTTCCGCAAATCCGGTGGTTTTTTGAGATATATGCGTCAAAAAACAAAAGCCTATTTGAGTGATGGACAACTTGGTGTTAATCCTTCCGGGATCAAGCAAAAGGATTTAGCGAAGTTCCGCAAGGAAATCACCAGTTGGTTGATGCTGCGTAATGACGAAGAAATTGAAGCAGTTGCGAGGTTTTTGAGTTTCTTCTTTGCCGAAACACTTTATGACATTCCAATGACCATGCTAGCCTCCAGGATGACTCCTGAACTGGAGGAGATCGATTTCAGCACACCGGTTCTGTTGGAAAACGTGCTGACGACTCCAAGCCGTGATGCCAATGGTGAAATGAATGAAAAGAAGCCGACCGCTGTTACAAAATATTCAATGGCACAACAGTTCTTTTTCCGCAGAGGTCCAAAAATATCCGAAAAAGCAGTCGTCTTTTTAAAAGCTTACCTCAGTTATACTGATCTTTGATGAAGCAGTAAAATTCATAAAAACGTCACATTGCTTGCAAAGCAAGAAATCATTTTTTTCTTAAGCACTGATATAATTAAGCTCTCTCTTCTTTATAGATAAATATTAATTAGTTTAGGAGTTATTAGGAAGCCATCAGCTTTAATTTTTTGTCAGCAGAAGCTTTTGTAAATAGTCAGCTATCTACCCCTCACCTAAATCAGCAAGTTTAACCGCTTCAGTTCGGTTCAAAATTCCGCTTCAATCTATTGCTAAAAATACCTTAAAATGAAAATACGTGTTCTCAGTTGTGATGATGTCCGGCAGGCACTGCCTATGAAAGCTGCCATAGAGGCCAGCAAAAAAGCCTTCAGCCGTTTATCAAGCGGTCGTGTGGAAATGCCCTTGCGCAGTCGTATTCATATTCCGGAACAGGAGGGGGTTCTGCTGACTATGCCGGCCGCGTTGCTGGACGATGGTGAAATGGCGGTGAAACTTGTGACTGTTTTTGGTAAAAATCCGGCACGCGGTTTTCCACTGATTCATGCGGTTCTGCTTGTGCTGGATGCCGAAAATGGACAAGTTCTGTCCCTGATGGACGCTGATGTGCTGACCGCGGTCCGTACCGGTGCAGGTGTTGGCGTCGCTACTGATTTGCTCGCGCCACCGGAAGCAAACAGCGTAGCTATAATCGGCAGCGGCAAACAGGCTGTTGCGCAACTGGATGCGGTTTGCAGTGTACGTGACATTCAGCAGGCCTGGGTTTACAGTCCGAATCCGGAACATGCACAGAGTTTTGCGGAAAAAATGTCAGGCGTCGGACCAATTCCAAAAGATGTGAGAGCAGTTTCTTCATCAGCAGAAGCCTTAAAAGACGCAGATATTGTCTGCACCGCCACCACATCCACAACTCCTGTCATTTCATTTGAGCAGCTCAAAGCCGGTGCGCATGTAAACGCAGTTGGTTCCTTCCAGCCGACGATGCAGGAAATCGACGGGGAAACGATCCGCAATGCTCTTGTGGTTGTTGATTCACGTGAATCCGCACTGATTGAAACAGGAGATATTGTCACTCCTCTCAAACAGGGCTTGATAACTCCGGAGCATATTCACGCGGAAATTGGCGAAATCATCAACGGTGCAAAAAGCGGCCGTTCCTCACAGGATCAACTTACATTTTTCAAATCCTGCGGAGTTGCTGTGCAGGATGCAGTGACAGCCGCAATTGCCTTGAAAAATGCGGAGCGTGAAAATCTCGGAACACTTGCCAATTTATAAAAAATGTCCGAACTACCCAAAACAGCTGATGTTGTAATTCTCGGCGGAGGAGTTATGGGTGGAGGAGTTATGGGTGCCAGCACGGCTTACCATTTGGCGAGCCGCGGACATAAAAATATTCTACTGCTGGAACGCGAATCTTTTTTTGGTACAGGAGCAACCGGCCGCTGCGCCGGAGGTATTCGTCATCAGTTTAATACTGAAGTCAATATCCGGCTTTCCAAAAAAAGTCTCAGCATGATTGACTCTCTTGAGGAAGAAACCGGACAGTCTGCGCTGGTACGTAAATGCGGATATTTGTTTGTAATGACTGCTGAAAAGGACGTTTCTGTTTTCCAAAAAACCCTGAAACTTCAACACTCACTGGGTGTAAACACCGAATGGCTTTCCGGAGATGAAGTCCGCAAACTGGCGGCACCGTGTTTTTTTCCGGATGCAATCGGGGGGACTTTTAACGCGGATGACGGACTTGCTGATCCAAACAGCATTGTGATGGCATACATCAACGCCGCCCGACGTCACGGTGCGGTCTGCCTGACAGATTGTTCTGCAAACGGTATTGAAGTTGAAAAAAATAAAGTCCGGAAAGTTCGCACCAGCCTCGGAACGGTTGAAACCGAAACAGTCGTCAATGCCTGCGGTCCATGGAGCGCTTTTTTCGGCAAAGAAATTGGATTCGAAATTCCTGTTTCCCCGTTGCGTCGACAATGGTTTGTCACAGAAAATATTCCGGAACTGCCTGTCGAATTTCCCTTTGTGATAGATTTTTCAAAAAGCCTTTATTTTCACCGTGAAGCTTCCGGACTGCTCAGTGGAATGTCAAACCAGAATCAAAAAATCGGTGCTGATCAAAGCATCGATCAAGAGTGGGAAATGCAGCACATTGAAGCCGCGGTAGCACGGATGCCACTGTTGGGGAACTCCGGAATAAAGGCCCGGCAGGCCGGACTTTATGAACTGACGCCGGATGCACATCCAATCATTGGTCCTACGCCGGTTGAAGGTTTTCATTTGCTGACAGGTTTTTCCGGACATGGTTTTATGCAGGGGCCAATTTGCGGAAAACTGATGGCTGAAATTCTACTTGACGGCAAGGCAAGCACAGTTGATATCAGCATGCTTGATTATAATCGCTTTGCGGAAAAACGCCTGATTCCGGAATACAACATTGTCTGAATCGTTTCCGGATTGCGCCCTTTTACTTTTTACCGTAAGCTGGATTGAATAAATATTTTACATTTTTAAAAAACCAAAACATCACTTAAAACACGCTATGCTCACTGAAAATATTGTTGCAAAAATTTTTGAATCCGGACGTCAACAGGGTGCGGACTTTACGGAAGTCTTTGTTGAGGACTCTGTTTCCTCTTCAATCAATTTACTGGATAAGAAGGTTGACGAGATTAATTCCTCTAATTCATTCGGCATCGGTATCCGCTTGCTTTACGGCAACGAAGCATATTACGGATACAGCAGTGATCCGGATGAAGCGAATCTGCTGAAATTAACAAAAAATCTGGGACAATCACGAGATGCCGGTGAAAGCGCTGGAGTGAAACCCCTCGAGCAACAGGCGATTCAGGACATTCATCATGTGGCCGTTAATCCGGAAACTGTGAGCAAGGCTGAACGTGTTGAGCTGCTGCGCAAACTGGATGAACTTACGCGTAGTCATGGATCAGAAGTCAGTCAGGTTAATGCAAATATGGCCGAAAAAAAACGCTCAGTGCTGATCGCCAATAGTGAAGGATTGTGGACAGAAGATGCACGCAGCTATTCGCGGATGCGGCTTTCAGCGGTTGCCGAAAAAGGTGATGGGCCACAAACCGCATCTGAAAGTCCAGGAGTTTTAGGCGGATATGAGTTTTTCCAGCAGCTGAATCTGGACGAATTAGCAGATAATGCCGCGCAGTCCGCATTACGAATGGCCGGTGCCGGATATATCGATGGCGGAACAATGCCGGTAATTTTGGGGAACGGATTCGGCGGTGTGATTTTTCATGAAGCCTGTGGACATCCTTTGGAAACAGAAGCGATCCGTAAAAATGCTTCACCCTTTTGTGACAAAATCGGAGAGCGTGTCGGCCGCTCAATTCTGAACGCGATTGACGACGGAACCATTGCTAACAAATGGGGTTCATGTAATGTGGATGACGAAGGAACACCCACCCAAAAAACTGTGCTGATTGAAAACGGTATTCTCAAAAATTACCTCAGTGACCGTATCGGTGCTGGACAAGTGGGTATTCCCAGAAGCGGATCCGCGAGGCGTGAGTCATACAAATTTGCTCCAGTTTCACGTATGCGAAACACCTTTATTGCTCCCGGAAATGATAATTTTGAGGAAATGCTGCGCACCATAAAATTTGGCTTATACGCCAAAAAAATGGGTGGCGGTTCGGTCAATCCCGGAACGGGAGAATTTAATTTTGCGGTTCAGGAAGGTTACGCAGTCCGCAATGGAAAAATCGCTGAACCCGTACGCGGTGCGACTCTCATCGGCAAAGGTTTCGATGTTTTGTCGCAAATTTCAATGATTGCCGATGATCTGGAATTAGCAGCCGGAATGTGCGGTGCGGCCAGTGGCTGGGTTCCAACAACAGTCGGACAACCAACCTTGAAAATTGATTCGATCCTTGTCGGTGGACGCTGATTCAACTTTTTAAATGCAGATCAACTTTAGCGAAGAATAGTTGAATGAGATATTTCGAAGAGTCCGTAGAAACTATGCAGCTGAGATGTAGTGACCATCATTTCAGCTAGTCGATAAAATATATGGTAATTTAATAATCAAAATATTTTTTAATCCTTACCGAACTTTCATATATCCTAGTAGCTTTACCCTCCATTTCCCCATACTTCTTAAAATAATATCAGTGACTGCCCTAGGTGTCATCTTCACCTTCATGTACTAAAGTTTGTACGAATTGATTGTATTTGCTGAATTTTGGTGTTGTCGTTTAATAAAAACGAATTAGCTTTGACGGTCTCGTAAAAACTCTGAACTTCATAAAATGTTAATTCGACAGTGTAAAATCTTAATGATATTAGGATAATAGCATTAAGAAAGATATTTCACTTCGCTCGAAATGACACGTTTTTGTGGCTTTATATGAATACACCAGCTTTAATAAAATATAATTATATCAATAAAGTAGTAATTTTTTACTTATTTGCATATAAATAACTTGCATTAGTAATTTTATTAAAATAAAATTCGATTAGAACTGAATGTTATTAGTTTATAATTTATTTTTTTATAAATTGCGGACATTCACAGGAGAGCTGCTTTAAATTAGGAAGAGTTACATTCATTGATTATTTAACAAACTGTTAGATGAATGGCTTTAGATTATTAATCTAAGTAAAGGAGAACTAAAATGAAAGATATGAGGGATTTTATTGTAGAAGGAGAAAAGCTGGGATTGGTCAAGCGCATAACCGCTGAAGTAGATCCATATCTTGAGCTGTCTCACATAGCGAAACTTAATGAAGAGGAACGTGGCCCGGCTTTGCTTTTTGAGAACGTGAAGGGTTACAGCACACCGGTAATTACCAGCGTTTGTACGACTGAAGAGCGTTTGGCATTCATCATGGGACAACCAAGAGATTCATCTCTTTTTGATTTGTATGACTCATGGGCCAAGCGCGGAGACAATTTGATCCCACCTACTTGGGTCGATTCTGCACCATGCAAAGAAAATATTTTGCTCGGAGACGATATCGATCTCTACAAATTCCCGATTCCACATTATTATCCTCTTGATGGCGGGCCATATTACGGAACAGCACATTTTATCATCACCAAAGACCCAGACTCAGGTTGGGTGAATTTAGGCACCTACCGTAGTCAGTTGCTTGAAAAAGATAAAATCGGTACGCAGTTTATCAAAGGCAAACACGCAGACATCATGCTCAAAAAGTATCAGGCTCGTGGTGAAAAAATGCCGGTAGCCTCTATCAGCGGCTGCGATCCGTTGCTGTTTATTTTGGGTGCCTCTCGGGTTTCAGCCTTCGTTTCTGAGTATGATGTAGCTGGCGCATTACGCGACGCACCTGTGGATGTGATCAAAGGAGAAACGGTCGATTTGCCGATACCTGCAACCGCGGAATATGTAGTGGAAGGTTACGTGGATCCTGAAGAATTCTACGAAGAAGGGCCTTTTGGTGAATATACAGGATACTATTCCGGAGTCGGAACCGATCCCAGAAATTTCATTCAAATCACTTGTATCACCCACCGCAATAACCCAATTCACTGGGGAACTACAGTCGGACGGGCAGTAACCGACACTCACATGACGATGGCACTCTCATACGGAGCCACCCTCTGGCAGCAATTGAACAACATGAAAATTCCTGGATTGAAATCCTGCTACTGTCCGCCGGAAGGTTCAGGAAGATTCTTAGCTATTATCTCCATGACACAAATGTATCCAGGACACGTTGATCAAGTTTTGACTGCCGCCATTTCCACAGAAATGGGTGCATACGGCTTGAAAACAGTAATCGTGGTGGATGACGATATTGACCCGTGGGACATATCACGTGTGATGTACGCTCTCAGTTTTCGCTTTCAACCCAATCGTTCGCAAGTTATCAAACGCGGGCGTTCAACTCCTCTTGATCCGTCATTACCGATCAGTGCAAGGGAAATTACTGGAAGACTCTTGATGGACGCGACTATACCGTATGAGTGGAAGGAAAAACCCATTCCAATTGAACTCGATGCGGAAGTAGTGAAAAAAGTCAAAGCACGTTGGTCTGAATTGGGGCTTTGAATATATTTATAAGCCACCGATTTACGCAGATGGCTACTGATAAAATGGTTACTGATTAATGGTTGATGGCTGACGGTTTTGTAATTTAAGTAATACACCGTCAGCCAGTTTTTATCCGTGAAAATCTGTGGCCTCAAAAATATAAAAAGAAATGGAACGAAAAATCAAAGGTATTGTTTTTGACATTGACGGTTGCGTGGCGCGGGGAAATAAGGCAATTCCGGGCGTTCCGGACACTATGGCAGAGTTACGCCGACGCAATATCCGCTTCGCCTTTTTGACAAATGACAATCAAAATACAAGACATTTTCTAGCAGAAAAACTGACAAACATGGGCATTCCGGCGCATGAAGACGAGGTCTTAACTTCGGCTATTATTGCTGCCCGCACCGTTCGTGAACTCCATCCGAAAAGTAAAATCCTTGCCTTCGGCGGTCCGGGATTGATGGAGGCTTTGGGTGAACAAAATTTGGATTTGCTGAATCACGAACAATTTATGGAAGCCGAAGTGGTGGTAATGGGCAAAGACCCGAATTTTTGCCAGCAAAGTTTGATTTTGGCATCAAAAGCGATTTGGAATGGCGCCGATTTTATTGCCACGAATTACGATCCCAAAATTCCGGTTGCCGACGGATTTGTTCCGGCGACCGGGCCGTTTATCAAAGCTGTCGCTTATGCCACCGGTAAGGAGCCGTTGGTAACCGGAAAGCCCTCTAAATGGTCTGGAGAAATGGCGATGAAAGTTCTCGATGTTCCTCCGGAAAACGGTGCTGTTGTCGGAGACCGTTTGCAACAAGATATTGCGATGGGCAAGGTTGCCGGACTTTTTACGGTACTGGTTTTGACCGGCGGAACTACTCCGGAAGAAGCAGAAAACCCTCCGCCAGATTTGATACCGGATTTGATCTTGCCGGATGTGAATCATTTGTTGGAATACCTTGATTGAATTACCAGAAAAACTGGCACACTTCCTAAGTGAAGGTGCCCCGGCTTTGTTGTTGACTGTCGGGAGAGACGGATTCCCCAATACGGCTTACACTTGGACTTTGGCTCCGGACACAAAGCGGATTAGATTTACGGTGGATCAGGGAAAAAGAACTCTTGCTAACTTACGGCATAATGATACTTCAGCGTTGCAAATCGTCGGTTCCGGAGATGTACTTTATTTAGTCAAGGGCCATTCACAGTTGATTAAAGAACGTATCGAAGCGGCTCCTTTTCTAATTGCGATGATGGAAATGGTTCCCGTAGAAATCAAAGATCAATCGTGGGCGGATGTTGTTGTTGAACCGCTCTGTTATAAATGGCCAGAAGCACAACGTGAAGAAAAACTGCTAATGGAAAATACAATATATACGGAAATGTTGAGTGTTGAAGTAATGGAAAAATGATGTTCATTGGCTGATTTCAGGCCAGCCCGATTTTTTTATGCTAATAAAATAAGAGGTTAAAATGAAAGATGATATTGACAGTGAGTTTATTCTTTGTTTTGATTGCGATTCTCATGACAGGTTTCTCATCGGCGGAAAAAACGCCAGCCTTTGTGAATTGACAACTGCCGGAATTCGTGTTCCACCAGGTTTTGCAGTGACAACGCAGGCCTACAAGAAATTTCTTGAACACACCGGTTTAGGCAAAGAAATCAAGAAGACACTTGATAAACTCGATATTGAAGATGTTAACGCAGTCGAACAAGCAAGCCGAGATATTCGCAGTAAGATGCGGGTGACTCCAGTCCCTTCCGAAATACAAGTCTCAATTCTTGAAGCCTACTCCAATTTATGTGAATGCTGTAACGTCGTTGATTTGCCTGTCGCCGTACGTTCCAGCGCCACCGCAGAAGATTTGCCAGGAGCCTCATTTGCCGGACAGCAGGACACATTTTTGTGGGTATGTTCCGGTGAAAATGTACTCAAACAAACCGTAGACTGTTGGTCCAGTCTCTTTACCGCCCGTGCTCTTTCTTATAGACATCGCATGAATTTTGTTCATGAGGACGTTTTTATCAGCGTCGGCATTCAGAAAATGGCCAATTCGAAAACTGCAGGAGTAATGTTTACTCTCAATCCGATAAACGGTGATCGTTCAAAAATTGCCATCGATGCGAGTTGGGGCTTAGGCGAAAGTGTTGCATCAGGAGAAGTAACTCCAGATAATTTTTTGGTGGATAAAGTAACACTCGAAATACGCCAACGCACACCATCAAACAAATTAATTGAATATATTCCAAACCACAAAACTGGGAAAGTTCATAAAACTGCGGTTACCAACGAACTTCAAAAAGCGATTTGTTTAAGCGATGAGGAAGTTATTGCTCTTTCAAAATTGGCTAAACAAATTGAAAAACATTACGGCACACCACAGGATATCGAATTTGCAATCGATCAAGATATTCCTTTTCCGGAAAACGTGATGATTGTGCAAAGTCGTCCTGAAACTGTGTGGAGCAGGAAAAAACCTGTTTCGGTCAGTAACGGACGTCAGGTGGGCATGAGCGGAATGGTGGACACTTTGATTGCAGGAGTTCGGTTGCAACAAGGTAATAAATAGGAGGCAACAAAAATAATCTTTAACCAAAACGGGAGGAATAAACATAAATGTATCAGTGTTGAGGGGGCACTTTAATTTGTTCTAAAAGTTAGTTCTTTTAGGATGTTACGAACACAGTAATATTGGAGATTCTATCCTAGTCAACAATAGTTTCTGTTTCCCAAAACCTATCATTTAAAAAAAGAGGTAACATGTCAACAAAAGGCGATGGACGTTTTCCTAATCCGTTTGAAATTGAAACTCCAGCCGGAGCAGAAGGTTGGGAAGAACTTTACCCTTACTATACTGTTTTCAGTGAAGATCGTCGTGAGGATGAAGAAAATGCTTTTTGGTTTCAAGATGGAATGCATTGGCGCGAAGTACTTTATCCGTTTGACAGCATTTTTATGGAATTTGCCATCAAATCACTTTCGCAATATAATACCCATTTTTATGTCATTCCACCTGCGTTAGGGATAGATTTCCGTATACTGAACGGTTACACCTACCTGACACCTGTGGGAGTTGCGGATCCTAAAGAAATTGAGGCGAGGATTCCATTATTTATGGAAAGGGCAGGATATTATTTCCAGAACTGGGATAAGCTATATGATCAGTGGAAAGTTAAAATCAAAGGGGTAATTGCTGAAATGGACGCTCTTGAATTTGCTCCCTTGCCAGAATTGGAAGATATGGAGTGGATCAAAGAGGGACGCGGATTAAGCAGCAGTTATGATCTGATGTCAAATTACAATAAGCTGATCGATTTCGGACTCAAGGGCTGGCAATACCATTTCGAATTTTTGAATCTTGGCTATGCGGCTTATCTTGATTATTTTGGTTTTTGTAAACAGGTTTTTCCCGATATATCTGATTTGTCAATTGCCAAAATGGTGGCTGGAGTTGATATAGAATTGTTTGAACCAGATGAAAAACTGAAAGCATTGGCAAAATCTGCCGTTGAATTGGGCGTGGCGGATAGTCTTAAATCCGGTACAGCCGAAGAAGCATTGACCCGGGTGGCTAGTGTACCAAATGGTTCACAGTGGCTGCAGCAATTTGAGGATGCAAAAGATCCCTGGTTTAACTTTTCAGGTGGTACAGGTTTTTATCATCATGATCCGGTCTGGATTGATGATCTTGATGTCCCCTTTACCTACTTGAGAAACTATATTGAGAAAGTAGAAGCCGGTGAA
>Ga0209662_1001219_pt1 | contig 12129 bp, 14 predicted proteins | sample SaaInlV_150m_DNA_4_FD_184662 | JGI IMG/M metagenome (GOLD analysis project Ga0209662, IMG submission 184662) | Marine microbial communities from expanding oxygen minimum zones in the Saanich Inlet - SI072_LV_150m_DNA (SPAdes) (version 2) | ecosystem: Environmental > Aquatic > Marine > Intertidal...
CAGGTCCGAAAAACTATTAAAAACTGTTCCGGTACTAATATAAATATTTTATTTACTTAAATATAAAAATATAAAGTACAATGAGAACATAGAGTTAGTAATCTCTATGATTGTTCTTATTAAATATATTACTATGTCATTTTTGACAAGAATACATATGTATTCGCATATATGCCGTGAAGTATTACACCAGCGGATAACGGGAAATAGTACTCCCTATAAGACTGAATAGTTTTATATACTAAACTGTACTAGAAATTATTTTAATATTATTACGTTTCATCATAATATTTAATAGTAAATCGATATTGTCTAAACCTGACTCATTCATTGTAAAACTATAACATCATATTTTAGAGAAAAATTGATCAATTTTTATATAAGAAGAAAATAATATATAGAACAATGGAAGTATTTTGTGTAGGTAAAGACGTAATTGTGCCCCTTTATTATAAGGCTATTAACCTTGAAACTGTGGACGTGACACTGTATAGTAATAACGCTCAACAGTTTTTTAAGGCAATGTCAGAAGAGAGTAAACTTAATGACGTTATTTACGTGGATATTAGAGATAAGACATCATCTGAATATACATACTTGGCTGCGTTAAAAAATATCTTGAAAAATGGTGACGATATTCCCGATAGAACTGGTACTGGAACAATATCTCTATTTAATATTAACGCCACGTATGATATTACAGTTTTGAATCCACAAGATGATGTAATTAATCATCAATACAAAATTCCTATTTTTACTACTAAATCAATTTATTTCAAGGGTATTATTACTGAACTATTGTGGTTTCTGAGAGGTGAAACAGATACCAATATTTTAAGAGATCAAGGTAATTATATTTGGGATGGCAACACTAGCAAAGATGCGTTATCTAAATTAGGTTTGGATTATGAAGAAGGACAATTGGGACCTGGTTACGGTTTTCAGTGGATCCATTGGGGCGGCGATTGGAAAAAAGGTGAAGGTGGAATTAATCAGATTAAGAATATTATCGAGACACTCAAAGTTAATCCTTTTTCAAGACGTCTAGTGTTGAATGCATGGAACGTATCGGATTTGGAAGCAATGGCTCTACCTCCTTGTCACCTAATGTATATTTTCAAGGTATCGTTGAACAATGATGGTAAGAAAGTATTAAATTGTCAAGTTACTTTAAGAAGTAATGATATGTTCTTGGGTCATCCATTTAATGTTGTGTCCGCATCCATCCTAACTATTATGATTGCAAAATGTTCTAACATGATTCCTGGAAAAATTGCTATATCAATATCTGATGCTCATATTTATAAAAACCATATAGTACAAGCCAGAGAACAATGTGAACGAGAGCCATTAACACAGCCATATGTAACAATTAATAAATCGTTGACATGTTATGAAGATATTATTGAATTAAAATATGAAGACTTTAAAATGTCGAAATATAAATCGTGGCCAAAGATTAACGCTATAATGGCTATTTAGCTTGTGACTGTCTAAAAAATTGATTATTTTATTGTATAACAGATAAATGTTATATTTAGTAATGGGTGGCAATGCTTTCAAAAACGTACCAGTTAACAGACTAACAAGAGATATTTATGATATTGTTATTGAGCAAGTGACCAATTTGTTCAGTGATATTTTTAATATTGAAAATATATTCTTTCTCTCTGATAAAGAATCATTTGGTGATATAGATTTATTATATAATGTTAAAGATATAAATGATTTTAGACCTATGAAAGAAATTATTAAGTCTAAATATGATACAGATAATATAATTGTTAATGGTGTTTTAACATCAATATTATATTCTTATGAGGATAATTATTATCAAATAGATTTTATTAAATCTCGTAATTTTAAAATGGCACAATTCTATTTATCTTATGGTGTGACAGGTCATATTATTGGTATAATGTCTTGTAGAAATAATATTAAATTTAGTCCAGAAGGTATCAGTTTACAAGTTTATGGCCGCTTATTAAACGAATATAGTAATAACGAATTAAAGTGTTGTGACGAACAGATTTATGACAATATTTTATTAGTAAATGATCCTATATCAGTGTCCGAATTCTTTGGTTTTGATTATGAGCGATGGATTAAAGGATTCAAATGTAATGATGAATTATTTGCATGGATATGTTCCAGCACCTTATTTTCTCCTAAATATTATAAACGTAATGGTGAAAGTGATCAATTGGTAGTTTTTGAAAAATATATTGAAAATATCGAATGCAAACCTTCGGTTGACTATTACAAAGAATTGTGTTTGAATTATTTTGACAAAACATCAGTTGTAATGCAATTGGTTGATGAATTAAAAGAGAAACAAAAGTTTAAAGAAAAATTTAATGCTCACCTTATTATGAACAAGGGAATTAAAGGTCCAATAACTATTGGCAAATGTATGAAATTCTTGAAAGCAAAGCACGATGATTTCGAACTTTGGGTAAAAAATAATGATAAAGAGCACATAGAGACTGTATGTAATGCATATATTGATGAGTTTATTAATTTACCGCTAATTTAATTTATTATATTTCTCACACAAAGAATAATTAAAAGTATTAAAAATGTTATTATAATATTTTGAATGGTTTTAGAAGGTGTGATCGATAGAAAAGGTTTGATGTAAATATTTGTTGACCATTCATGTAACAAGGATGCATTATATGGTACACTGTTAATGTCATGAGTTATATATTTTCCTCTAAAATTATTTGTTGTGAAATCAAAATATTTTGATATAGCAATATTATATAACAAAGGTTTATTTTCTTTTTCTATACTTGGTGTTGGAAAGATAGATGATATTTTTAATACACGACCGTTAGTACCGTATCGTACTTTGGCATCAGATTCATATAATAATATATCAGTATTGTTTAAAATTAATGAATCACCATTTACTGTAATAATTGTTTTATCTAAACATGTTATAATTGTATATATAGGTATTGTTAAATTATCGGTGTAATTATACGTATCAATATTACTCAAATATGGTTGTGATTTACTAAATTGTAAATTATTATACGACATTTGCCAAGTTAATTTATTGTTAATTTTAGGAGATACATAAGTATCAACAAATTGTTTGACGATATTATAATCAACAAATTTATCATTATGAATAGAATCGAATAATGAATTAATATCTGTTTCGCTTAATATATTTTCAAAATGTATATAACTTTTATTTTTGAAAAGTTCGTTCATTAAAATAATATAGAAAATTAAATCAACAAATATTCTTTTTTTCTAAAAATGGTAAATATATTAATAAGTAGAATGCGTAGAAAATCATTACTATATTTATGCTCCAGCACCACATACTCCACATGGTATGATCATTTTTATAATTTAAAAAGGTAATAAATAGAGTGACAACACCAAATAAGAGACCACACCATTTCTTTTCATATACAAAACTGAATAGAAAAAAGAACAGCCAAATTAAACAAACTATAGCTGGAGTACGAAAAAACTTCCATTGTAAATGTCCACTTTTACTTATTATTGAATGAATTTGAGTGTTATAAAATTTATATATTGAATATGGTATTGCACATAATAAGAAAGCAATTAATAATTTATTACGCAATTGTTCATTTGATATAATCATAATACTCAATATTGGTTGTATAATCAATAATGTGGTCGCAAGAATTGAAAAAATGTTATTATAAAATTTATCATCAATATTTTTCCAAATGAAAACTTCTATCAATTGTATAGATATAAAAGAGGCTATAAAAAGGTACATCCATTTATTATTTAATTCTTGTATTTTATATTGTGTATATGAATTATTGTAAATAATAAGTAATAAGACAAAAGTACTAAATAAAAATGTATTCAATGACACATTTTCATTCCAACACATTATGTATATAAAATAGCGTTGTAAATTTTTTCCTATAATTAAAAAATATATAACTTTAGTGTAATGCCTGAGAAAACTTTTAAATATAGAGCTGAAAAATACAAAGCCAAGTATTTAGCCGCTATAGCCACCAAACAGAGCGGTGGTTCTGTAGCTAATATCGCAGAATACAATAACATGATTAATTTGATTGGTGGTGATGTTACTGACACACCTGCTTCGTTATCCAATATGTCCGATTCTGAATAAAATGGATAATGGATGAAAAATATATTTTTATATATTTAAAAAAATAATATTATTGTATGATAAGTGCTAAGTAATTGAATATATTCAATACATAGTGCTTCCGATTAATGTGTGTTGATCAATTTAATACTAACACCAAGTTAGATTACTAATTTTTTATATTATATAATATTATAATATCAAGGCCCCGATTCCCAGTTGATTATACCAACCTTTTCTTCAATTTGCGAGAATACCTTACTGCCAAAGAATCCTCTATGTGCCGATAAGGGCGAAGGATGAACGCATTTAACAATTCGTGACTTATCTGAGATAAACATATCCTTTGCCTGTGCTGGTTTACCCATTAATAAGAATGCACAATTGCTATAATCAGCAATATATTGAATGGTTGCATTAGTAAAGTCTCTCCACAAATCCAATAGTGATCCCGGTTCACCAGATCGAACGGTTAATGCTGTATTCAAAAGGAAAATATGTTCTTCCCTGTTCCATCGTCCTAAACTTCCTTTTTAAATTGATAATTTCTTTCAAGAAAATTATCTTTGCACTCTGTAAACATATTACGTAGAGAAGGTTGTAACTTTTCATTACATTCAAAACATAGACCAGTAGCTTGCCCCGGACCATGGTAAGGATCTTATCCAACAATGGCAAGTTTAATATCTTCAACATCTTGTTCAAACACTCTAAAGATTACTTCTCTAGAAGGGAATATAGTTCCAGATGCTTGTAAGGCTCTTTCAATAGTAGGCATATATACTTTTACTAAAGGGTGCCAACTTTCGTGAAACTCTTGATAAATAAGATCTTTTACTTCTACCATTTACAATAATGGTATTATAATTAAATACATTAAAATATCAATTTTTTGATTAAAATTATTGATTTTTTTATTTATTATGATAATAATATATTATTTTAATGGTAGTCAAATATCTTATCGTAGTAGAATCACCAACAAAGATAGGAAAGATTAAGGCATTATTGGGTGATGAATACGAGGTAATATCTACTTTAGGACACATAATGGATCTTGATCCGAAATCTATGGCCCTAGATTTTGATAATGATTTTGATCCAACTTATGTATTTTATCCTGAGAAAAAGAAGAAAGCAAATAATAATGCTATAAAAAGTTTGTATAAAAAAGGAGTTATATTATATATTGCATCGGATTTAGATAGAGAAGGGGAATTTATTGGGGAATCTGTTTTACGATTGTTAAAACCTAAAGAATATTACAGAATTGGTTTTACTTCTATTACTAAGGATGCCATTTTGCATGCTATAGCAAACCCTATATTAATAAATTATAATATGGTTCATGCACAACAAGTAAGACGTTTTATGGATAGAATTTTTGGTTATAGTACAAGTCCCTTATTAAGTAGAATCCCATTATTACAAGCTACCTGTGATGTTAAAAAGTTGGGCTGTGGTAGAGTGCAAAATATTATTACCAAAATTGTTATTGATAAAGAAGACGAAATTAAAGAATTTTTTAATAATGATCATTCAATAAAATATAAAGGTTTGGGATTATTTTTATTGACAATTGAAGGTAAAGAGTTAATTCTTAATACAAATTTGTATAAAAATGGTAAATTATATAGTGTCAAGAAAACGAAAAATGTTGAAAGTATGTTAATTGATTTTTTAATAGGAGGAAAAGGATGTATTTGGACTATATCAAACATTAAAAAGAGACATATTATGAAATCTCCATTAGCACCATATATAACATCTACTTTACAATGTGATGCTGCATCAAAATTAGGTTGGGCTATTAAAAAAACAATGTTAGTAGCACAACGTTTGTACGAAAGTGGTTTCATTACATATATGCGTACTGATTCAACAATGTTATCTAACGATGTTTTAAAAATGGCTAAAAATGAAATTATATCATTATATGGTGAAGAATATCATGATGAAAAGCAATATGGAGTAAATCAAGAATCCAGTCAAGAAGCACATGAAGCTATTAGACCAACTGCAATGAATAAGATAAGCGATGACTTGGATAGTGAATGTAAATCATTATATAATCTCATATGGAAGAGAACAATGTCTAGTCAAATGTCTAAATGTGAAATTGAATCCAGTCAAATATTTATCTCTTTCGATGACATTTGGGCAATGGTTGGTAGCGTGAGTAGAATGCTTTTCAAGGGATATGCTATATTAAATGACAAACAGGATGAAGACATTAAAGATATTATTATCCCCGATTATGGAGATGATATTGGTGTGAGAAATGTTATGGTAAAAATTAAGGAAACGGTTGATGCACCACCAAAGCGTTACAATGAATCGCAAATGGTGAAACATATTACTGCATTAGGAATTGGTAGACCAGCAACCTATGTAAATATGATTACAAAAGGTCAAGAAAAAGATTATATGCGATGTGAAAATGTCGAAGGTAAAGAGAAAAAGTTATGGGAAATGTCATATAATAATATTAGGGAGGAAATCGTAATAAATGAAAATAAAGTATTCATTGGTCAAGAAAACGATCGTCTAGTACCAACAGATCTTGGAATAATAGTAAATGACTTTTTATTAGAAAACTTTCCTCAAGTTATGGAAATTAGTTTTACAGCTAATTTAGAAAAACAATTAGATGATATTGTTAATGGTGATAGCGATTGGTTAACTGTTTTGCATGAATTTTACGATACTCTATTACCACAAATAGAAAAATTCAAGGAAAAGTATGGAACAGTGGAAAAGGGTGGAAATGATGGTAAATTTATGAACAATATTATCATAACAAATTATTTAGGAAATGATATTATTTATTTCAAGAGTAAAATGGGATTTTGCCTAAAGTATAGGTCAGATGAACAAGAGAAAGACATATGGGTAAATGTTAAAAAGAAGCCAAGTGCCAAAGATGCTATTGAATTAGTGGAAGCGAAAATGAATAATACGGTTACAACTTCAACATCTGTATTAATAAAGACAGTTGGTAAATATGATATTAAAATGAAGAATGATAGTTATTATATCCAAACGGGTGAAAGTAAAAAAGTAAAGTTTTATCCGATATATAATATTGTAGCAAAAGATATCACTATAATTCAATGTAAAGAGATTGAAACAAAATATAAGGAAAAGTTGAAGAAACGAAAGGCAAATAAAAATTGAAATTTGAATATAAGAAGAAACAAAGAAATAATAGTGTAATGAACAAATGTATCTTTATAAATGCAATTTCTCTAACTGTTAGTGGTGGTATTATGTGTATGCTAGCATTCATGCCTCCTGAAATAATAAGTAAGTATAAACCACGATATTTTAGCCGTTATTTGTTATGTTATATTATAGGAATACACGCTGGTATTATTTATCGATTGAAAAATTGAAAACTTTAATTTATATTGTCATATTATATAATGTCATTGGAATTATCACAAATGTATAAGGAAAAATATTTGGTACTCAAAGGTGGCAATCCTACAGTTCTAAGAATGCAAAGAGAACGTCGAGAACGAGAACGAAAAGCACGAGAATTATATAACTCGCCCGAGGAAGTAGAAAAAAGAAAAGTAGCCGAAGAAAAAAGAAAAGCTGCATTGGAATTATTTAATTCGCCAGCAGAAAAAGAAAAAAGACAAAAAGCTGCCATTAAATTTTTATTAGATGAATGGACAATAGATCCATTGCAAGAACCATTTAATATGAGACGTGCATTATTATCACTGAGTATTGTAACCGAAAAAATGTCTGTAAATGCCATTAAAAAACAATTAAATAATTATTTACAAAGCAATCAAGAAATAAGTGATAGAGAAAAAATGATTATTAAGAAAATATTAAAAGAAATTGATAATTGTAAAAAAGCAATGTGGTGGATTAAAGACGAATGTTCAACTACATTTGAAGAAGTTGGGAGAAATTACAAAAATATATTACGTATTAAAGGCATAGATTCATTTTCCAGTACATTGGAAGATTTAAGAAAACAATTAAATTTATCACCAAATGACCCAAGTATAAATATTGACACAGATTTTGTAATACAACGCATTAGATTTTGTTTATGGGCATTTCCTGAAAAAATAGTATAATATTATAATAGTATTTAATTATGAATATAAAATATTTAATTCTTTTATTTATTATATTAATAGTAAACCACTAAAAGTTACAAAAATTACAAACTTTTTAGATGGCGATATCTGTGATAAAATTATTAATTTAGACAAACCGTTTATCACATCACATGTTTTATCTAAAGGTACACATGTTAAAGATTTAGTTGCTAGAAATCAGAGACAAAGACAAAAGGAAGAAAAGGAAGAAGAAAAAGAACGAAAGATGGAAGAAAGAGAAGAGAAACAATTATTAAAATGGTCACACAATCAATTAAGTAAACCATTTAATCTTAAAAATGCATTATTATCGTTAAGTATTGTTACTGAAAATAAAAAGTCGTCAGAAATCGTGAATGAATTACAACGATATCATACAGATATGGGCAATAGTGATAATATTGAAGAAAAAGATTTGAAGAAATTAATTAATAAAATAATTGAAAAAATTAAAAAATGTAAAGTTACGACGATGTTAATTGAACGCAATATAACAAATTTAACATGCGTAACAACAAAATTAGATGTTATACGTGATTTAAAAAAATTATTAACGCATTATGCATACAAGGAAAAACTTACTGTAAAAGATATATCCAAATGAAAAATTATATCATATTTAGAACAATCGCAAATATAAATATTTAATTTTTATTATATATTATAATTTTTATTATATATTATAATTATAATTATGTCATATTTAGAACAATCACAAATGTATAAGGAAAAGTATATGGAACTCAAGGGTGCAGGTCTAGTAATTAATAAATCAAAAAATAAATCAAAAAAAACAATACATAAACCATCTACCGATGCTCAAATAGAATTGAGACGCGAACAAATTAAAAAACAAAATGATGCAAATATTGTAATAATTGTAAAAAATTTTAAAATGGATCCTTTACAAGAACCATTTGATATATATCATGCATTAATGTCACTAAGTATTGTGACCGAAAATATGTCTGTTGGAAAAATAAAAACACAATTAAATAAGTATTTACAAAGTGATCAAGAAATAAGTGACAGAGAAAAACAAATTATTAAAAAAATATTAAATGAAATTGATAATTGTAAAAAAAAATTATTATGGATCAAAGACGAATGTGTAACTTCTTTTAAAGACGTCAAAAAAACATATAATAATATAGTGCATATAAAACAACTAAAATTATTTCACACTATATCAGATCTCGAAAAACAGTTAAAATTATCATTAAATAACCCAAATGTAAACACTGATTTAGATACAAACCTTATATTACAAACATTTAGATTTTATTTGTGGGCATATCCCGATATAAATAAAAAAAAGAATAAATAAATTGTTAATAATAAAATAAATATCGTAATATTATTCAGCAATGAAATATAAATATTTAATTTTTATTTTATTATTAATCATTACATTTGCAATAATGTATTGTCAAAAATGTGATGACAAATTGAAAGTTATTAAAGTTCCGAACTTTTTAGATGGTGATGTATGTGATAAAATCATTAATAGTAATAAAACATTTATTGAATCAAATGTTTTAACAAATGGCATTAGTACAAAAGATTTGGTTGCACGATCATCGTCGACAACTAGCTTTCAAAATGGAGAAAATATGTATATTGATATGATTAAAGATCGTGTAATTAAAATGTTAGATATACGATTGGACCAACTTGAACCTGTACAACTTTCCAAGTATGATAGAGGTCAAGAATACAAATACCATTACGATTACTTTAATACCGAGGAAACAAATATCTCCAATCAACGTCATTACACTATATTAATATATTTAAATGATGTACCAATATGTGATGGTGGTAGTACTGACTTCAAATTTGGAGATTCTTTTCAACCTGTCCAGGGAACTATGGTTTATTGGTCAAATCTTGATAAAAATATGAATATTGATACTAGAACATTACATTGTGGAAAACCTGTTTTAAATGATAGCGTTAAATACATATTAACCATTTGGACAAGAATTAATAGTTTATAATTTTTTTTAGTATAATATGATATTATAATCATGTCATATTCTGAACAATCACAAATGTACAAGGCAAAATATATGGAACTTAAGGGTAAAAAAACAACTAGCAAAGAGGATGCAAAAATACAAGCAGAATATATGAAACAAGATACTATAGAGTATATTAAAAATTTAGGTATAGTCACTGATAAAAAGTCAGTTGCTGATATTAAGAAATTAATTACAGTATATAAGACAGAAAAAGGAAAAGAATTAACATGGCATGAAATGAAAAAGATTGAACATTTGGAAACTAATTTTATTACGTTTTGTAAGAACATGTTATCAATGTCCAGTAACTGCAAAATTACTATGGACACACAAAAAGCATTATTTAAAAAATATATGGATAAATTTGCTGGAAAAAAAGTAACTGAAGTTATTACATCATTAGATGCAATGTACAAAGAGTATAATAGTGGTGCACGCTTTCCTAACAAACAAGACTTTTCTCGATCTGATGTAGAAACTATGTTACCATTTATTAGATTTTTCTCCTGGGCTTATCCCAAAGAACTATAAATTATTATCTGACTTAACTATATTATGTCAGATTCTCAAAAGTATAAAGAAAAATATTTACAATTGAAAAATAAATACAATGATGTTTTAAAATTATATAAAGAAAAAGTGAAACATCATCATATTACAGTTGATGGTGTTACTCTTATTGAACTTGGGAAAGAAGATTACAGAGGTTCCGCACATATTGGTGATATAAATGCTGCAGCACAACTTAATAAAGTAGAAATTATTAAAGCTTTGAAAACTGATTCCGATAAAATGTTAATGAATGTTTTGAGTGATAATTACTATGTTCCTAATGCTTTATCAAATATGAAGAAATATGCTTTACCAGATAATATGGTACAATCTTATGTTGACACTTTACCATATAAAAAAGTGGAAAAAGATTATAAAAATGAAATAGTAAAATTAATTAAGAGCACAGGATTACCAGTATTTATTCGCAAACCGGCGTTCAGTATTAAAGATATTTCGGAAAAGTTTATGAAAAAATTAAATATTCATCACTCTCATAAATATAATTTCAAGTTATTATTATTTTATTACAGAAAGGAAATTATTAAAAAAGGATTTTAAGAATTGTTTTTAATATTTATCAATGAAAAATAGCGATTCTGATAATAAATTGTTTAATTATTGCGTTCGTCATGAAGATATATCTAAATGTATGATGATGTATGAAAGTGGTTATAAAGTGAATTGGGAAGCTCTATTTGTAGAAGCATGCATGAATGAACGAATGTTGTTATTACAATGGACATATGATACCGGTAAAACATTTGTGACTTTTGAAATTTTTAAGATATTTATCAAATGTTATGATAAAAATTTATTAAAATCATGCGAATGGTTATATTTACTTCATATTCCTATTCCATCATCATATAGACATAAACATCATTATTTTTTAGATTCAGAAGATAGTGATTTTAAATTAGAAGATGGCAATATAAGTTTATTTGAAAAATGTTGTTTGACCGGACACTTAGAAATATGTAAATGGTTACGTGATATAGATCCTACTATTACGATTGATCACGATTTAATTAAAAAGTGTCTCAATGTTCAACCACAAATGTTAGAATGGTTAATATATATTAATAGTGATCCAAATATTATTATAAATATGTTCAATGATGCAATGGTTAAAGAAGATATTGAATTATGCGAGCGTTTATATGATGGTAACATTATTGATGAAACATTAATAGAGAAAGAATATTTATGTTAAATCATAAATAGTACATATTTTATTAATTTTGAACATTATTTTTAACAAATTAAACAAATTTTAATGATTTTATAAAATTTAAATACATAGACA
>Ga0209662_1001226_pt1 | contig 12094 bp, 7 predicted proteins | sample SaaInlV_150m_DNA_4_FD_184662 | JGI IMG/M metagenome (GOLD analysis project Ga0209662, IMG submission 184662) | Marine microbial communities from expanding oxygen minimum zones in the Saanich Inlet - SI072_LV_150m_DNA (SPAdes) (version 2) | ecosystem: Environmental > Aquatic > Marine > Intertidal...
ATAAAATTAAGATGTCTATAACCGAGATAGCATGTCGAATTCAAGAAAAAATGTGCTTTGTAGAACACGACTTAATATGTTTTGAGTTTTTTTCACTTAAAGTTAAAAAATTACTAATACATAAATAATGGATTATTATTCTATTTTAGATATATCTACAACAGCAAGTTATATAGACATTAAAAAGGCATATCATAAACAAGCTCTATTATGGCACCCTGATAAAAATGATAACAGTACAGAATCTATAAATAATTTTCAAAAAATTTCAGAAGCATATCAGATATTATCGGACAAGCATAAGCGGACCGAATATGATACATTCGGGACATCATTTACTAATTTAAAGTCTCCCGTTGAATTATTTGGCGAATTATTCAACGATATTGACCCAGTAATATACAACTTTTTAACAAACACATTCTCAAATATCGCGGACGCGTCTGACATGAATAGTACAAATTTTTGGGATATATTTAAAAATATAGATAAAGATAAATTAATTGAGGAGGGTGGTAATATAGTTAAGCATATATTAAAGAAGTCGTTAATTCATAAAAATACTGACTCGATAAATAATGACGCCACGAATAATATTAGTGACGCGCATATTTATAAATTACGGTTAAATATAGATGACATTGATGATATCAATAGTATAAATTTAACGATAGACTGTGTAAGGTCATTTACTCATATAAAATTAAATCTTTTTAATAAAGACACGAATGTTTCGTATTTACTAGATACTAATTACGACGAACATATTATCAGTTTCATGAATAAAAAATATAGTTTTTTATTAGAAGACAGCTTTTTGGAAGGATATTCTCGTCATAACATATATGATATCGTTTTAAAGCATGATATTCATTATAAATATATCTCCACTGGTTATAAATTGGAGTATGTTTATGAAAACGATAATCCATTAAAAATCAATATTTACTTTCGCCATAATTCTAATATAGTGAAACTTCCAGAGAAAGGCTGCTTGAATACTAAAACTAAAACATATGGCGACCTATATATTATATTGAATTACCTGTATGACGATCCATTTTCTATTTTAGAAAAACACAGATGTGAAATTGGCATTCCAATATATGATACATTGGACCCAATATCATTATTGGCGAATGTACATAATATTACATAATATTACATAAAATGTTTAGTTATAATATTTTTATATTATAAATGAACTTGCAACATAAACTAGTTAAATCTACGGAAAACTTCATTCAGATTAGACAGTTACTTAGAGGTATACATCCGGTGTTTTCAAAAGTTCTACACGGGTTCTCTTATACATTAGAATCAACTCAAACAATTGTGTATTCTAAAAACATACAAAGTAGATTACACCATATTAATGACAAAACTACTTATGTAAACACCGCGTTGAAATATCTAAAGAATCATTCGGACGACCGTTACAAACCATTTTTAACTAAATTTACCTCATTAAATATAATACATCGTATTTTGGAAAAGCATAAAATTATGGACGATATTGTGATATCATATGGAACAAATCGTATTATATTTAAATTATACAGAGAGTCCGAGTATAATTATATGGATATAATTATAAAATGTGTAAAGGTGTTATCATTATTAGAATTTATTAAAAAAACACACCAGGTAATAAACATATATTATGCCCCCGTAAATCTACCTAAACAATTTCCACAGAGCTCGTTGTTTACAATTGACAATGTAAATAGTGGTGTCACCACTCATATAAATAATATAGCATATATTACAGTATTTAGACAAGAGGAATCTGACAAGGTGTTACTACACGAATTAATCCATTATCTGAAATTAGATTTCGCGATGTCCCCAGTTTACGATAAATTTCAATATAAATTAAATAGTGATATTGTCGCGCAATTTAATATTACCCCGACATTCAAGTATATAAATGTATTCGAAGCATACACTGATAGTATCGCCATCATTTTTAATAGTGTGTTTAATAGTATTTTGACTAAAACAGATATAAATGACTATTTCTATACAGAACTTCTATATATCGCGTCGATTGCTAATAAAATATTAATACATTCCGGATTCAATACAGCATTAGATATAACTGATATGACGTCTGCTATATCACTGGATCAATCCTCCTCCGTATTTTCGTATTATATATTAAAATGTGGTATATTGTATAATAGTGACATTATTTTACAACAGTTCTTCCCTCTGTATAACATAAATTGGTCTGAAGAAAATATTATTGATATTGTCGATATGTCTTTTTCTGGATTAAATTTAATTGCTGATTATAAAATGACGTTTCGTAATTCTATGCAGATGACATATAATACTTTAGTTTACTGATATAAATAGTTATAAATAGTTAAGTATTAAAAATATCTAAATACATTTTAATAATAAATATATATATATACACATTAATGGGTATTAAAAATTTAAATACATTAATAGAAGGAATATCCGAAAACGGAGTATGTAAACAACATCTATCTGATTTTTCAGGAAAGACATTTGCGATAGATACGAACGTGTACTTATACAAATTTTTATACGGAAAAAGTAACCATATTGACGGAATGTTTTTCATGATTAATAAGTTTAAAAAATTTAATATAACGCCTATATTTATATTTGATGGAAAGCCTCCCGATGAGAAATTAGATACGATTAAAAACAGGCGGGTCGTAAAAAACAGATTAGAGGAAAGATTGTCGTTACTGCGCATAGGACTATCAACTTCTATCCAGGACGAAGATGTATCAGATATACAGCACGAAATAGGCCTTATCGAAAAAAAAATTATATATGTAAACAAAACTATTATTGATAAAACCAAGAAGTTATTTGATTTAATGGGCATAATATATATAGAAGCGGGCTGCGAGGCGGAACATTATTGTTCTAAATTATGTAATTTAGAACTTGTCGACGGGGTCGTATCAGAGGATATGGATACTATCGCGTGTGGGAGTAAATTAGTAATACGTAATTTTACAAATAGAGATGATTCTGTTGAAAGTTATTACTTTAACGATATCGTATATGATTTTGAATTAAGCCCATCTAGTTTTATCGATATGTGTATATTGCTGGGCAATGATTACAATCATCGTCCACGTGGGCTAACGCCAACCGATGTATATAAACTTATTAAGGAATACTCCTCTATAGAAAACATTCTGACGAATGGGGTTATTACTAACTGGAATTGTAATTATACTAGAATTAGGAGTATTATTAAATTGGAAGACATTATTATAAATAAACCAGAGTTACTAAACCAATACAATAAAAGTGCTAATATACCCATGTTAAAAAAATTTTTAAAATCTAATTCGACTATAGATGAAAAAACGTATCTACATCGTATAAATTTAATATTTTTTCAAAATAGGAAGAACGACTGGAATATCCGAAAATTATCAGAATGTACAGATAAATTGCATAAAATGGGGTATAAGTATAAAAGCTATACAACTTATAGTCCATCAAATGTGTTAAATTTTTAATGCTTTGGGTGTAACAGCTACGTGTAACAGCCAGCAACAAAGCCTATAATATAAAACTTTAAAAAAATTAAAGTTTTAAATTAAACAGGTATATTTAGACCTCTGTTTTTTTCTTGCGACGAATGATTTTCTTTTTAGGAGAAGGTGGTTTGGCAGAGTCTTCCTCCGACTCATTATCCAAGTCGTCGTCGTCATCATCGTCATCATCTGAATCATCTACCGTAGTAGGCGCCACAGGCGGTTGTGCCGATACACTCTCGTCTGGATCATCGTCCAGAGCAGCCGAACCAGTTACCACCGGCTTATCATCCTCCTCGTCATCAATGAAAGCATATGCTGGCATGCCCTGAGGAGCATATAGTTTAACCTGGTGAACTCCAAAGGAGAAACCTACTTTACCCCCAGCAAAGGTTACTCCATTGAGTTTCAGAATAGCAATTGCCTCTGTCCGGGGGACAATTTCAGTATCCAGATCTTCTACACGTTCCTTATTATCATTAAAGGCATTCAGTGTAAAACGCCCCTCCCAATGCCCTACGCGGGCTTTAATAGTCGGGGGCCACTTATTAGTAATCTTTTTAGTCACCTTATCTTTGGACCATTTTAGAACGGGGCGAACAAGTGCCTTTGCCACTCCCTCTGTAGCATCAGGCATGTCCAACCAAGAATCACAATTAGTGTGAGCAGTTTTAATAAGAAGGTCCTGCATATTCTGCGCCATATCGTAAAATTCACGCATACGCTGATTTACTGGATTACCCTCCTCGTCAAGCTCATATCCTCCCAGAGAGAAATCCAGCGAATATTTAGTCCGACCACCTTGAGGGTCTTCGTATTTACCCAGACAATACGGTAGACGACACCTGGGAGTCTGGATAAAAAACGGCTTTCCGTCATATTTTACATTACAATTTTTCCCGCCATACTTATTAATTTCGGGCTCTTCAAACTTAAACTTGCTCATTTCGACATTAGCGGCGCGGTTAATAGGGTTTCCATTCATTCCGTTCGACATTTCTTTTTATAGATAATATCAATATATCTTTAAATAAATCTCATCAAATTTTTTTAAATATGAAAAAAACTGAGAACTATCGTATAGTTAAAGGATTTTATACCATGTATAATTAAAGGATTTTATACCATGTATAATTAAAGGCTTTATACCATGTATAATTAAAGGCTTTATACCATGTATAATTAAAGGCTTTATACCATGTATTATTTTAATAAAATTTGACAAATAAATATGTAATATATTTTATACTAATACATTATGTCTATATCAAGCAACAATATACTACAAGTGTATGATAATACGCGCTGTTGTGCGTTACTAAAACCGCCTAATAATACGCGACAATGTTCTTTCAAACCACATACGAACGGCTTATGCAAGCGGCATTATAAATTATCACAAAATAATACATCCAATGTAAAAACGGTATTGGATAAAAAACAGTCTGCTGGTAGCGATTTCAATAACAGAGCTATTGGATATTATGATAATCCTGTTTATTATAATGCATCGGTATTTATTCAATCTATCGTTCGGAGATATGTAGTCAAATCTAATATACATCACCGGGGAGTTGGTATATACTGTCGCCATAATATCAAAAATGACACCGACTGTGCGTCGTTTCAGGATATTGCCAATATTTCTATTAAAAATATGTTCACATATGTTGACCAAAGTGGACTATATTGGGGATTTCACGTAGCTACATTAAAGGAGTTAATGAAGACCTGTTCTCTAAATCCATATAATATGTTACCAATCAATACTGTGGTAATCGACAGATTTAATCGATTATTAAAAGTTTTGGAAAAGAAAACGGATATTGCCATTAAACAGGATATTATTACTGACCCAAATATGATAACACAGCAGCGTTGTTTCGATATATTCCAACGAATAGATGAACTAAAATATTATACACAGTGTAGTTGGTTCCTGGATTTAGATATAATCGGTCTTAAAGAATTATACAAGCAATTGGAAGATATTTGGAATTACCGGGCGAATTTATCTATAGCCGATAAGTTTAAATATTCGTCGACTGGGAAATTGTTTACACAAAATGTTATTGTTATTAACCAAATGACATCGGGAAAAGAAATATCTAAAATATTACTAGATAATTTTGAAAAATTAGTTACTCATGGGAAAGAAAAAGAAGATCGTATAACCGGGGCACTATGGATATTAGGAGCCCTCACAATTGTTAACCCGTGCGCCAGAGAAGCACTTCCCTGGTTATTTCAATCAACGCATATAGATTAAGTTAAAGTATTATATAATTATTTATATAATAATTTGTTATCTGAATATTTTATTTAACTAGATGACGCAGACGAGGTAGACGCAGACGAAGTAATATGGGGAGTGATGTATCTCTGTAAATTAAAGTAGGTAAATCCCTTTTCTTTATCAATATCTTGTAACGGACCCAGAATATCTTGTAGACCATTATCTGGTACAAAAGACCTCCGATTCTCCGCTATTTGTAAATTTTTTTCTCTAATATAAGAAGTGACCTTCCTGGTTACATCCGTTCTGGACAACTGAGTGCCCCTACCAACTCCTAAAAAGTCACACAATTTGTCAGAAATATCAGTAGCTACTGCGAAACCACTCGGTTCGCGTTTTTTACGATTAGGGTCTTTTTTATGTTGTCGCCTGGTTCTTGCCAGATTTTTATCGAAATCGCGACAGTCCCGCGTATACGCTTTAGACGTCTTTTTTACAAGTTGTAACATTACTCGCTGAGATAGTAACATATCTTCACCATTAGCAACTAATGCGTCAAATAGCGAGGAGATTGTGCTCGCAATACCGGGATCAACATTAACTTGTTGAGCAGAATTATCTTCATTTACCGGTTGGACAGAATTATCTTCATTTACCACAGCCGGCGCATCGGTAATTATGTCTACTTTCAGGGATCCCGATGCGGAAAGTTTTTTTTCTACGACAGCTTTATCTTTAGATACCGTCTTTTTTTTTGTTTTTTCAACGTGTGCTTTTTTATTTGGCATGTATATATCCTATATGATTAGGATAACTTTAAGTAAATGTTTCACATACGATTATGGGGCGATATATATTTAAAGAACTATTTGTAATAAATAATTTATTAATTATATATATATGATTCGCAATATAGTTTTATTAATTTTAATTGCATTTGTTTCCTTAAAATTGATATTAAGAACGGGTTCCAAGCCAATTGAAATGTTTAATTCTTCTGGAAATTCTTTAGACGAATGGAATCGCAACGCGTCTGCGTTTTTATGCGACAATGAATTAGATTCTACTGCGCAAAAGGTGTCCTTTTTAAAGTTTTGCGATAAGATGGTAAACAATAAAGACTATAGTAATTTCTCATTTTTAGCTGTGGATAAACCGTCGGATTATGCCGCAGCCGTCAAGTCAAAAAAGGCAATTGCTTTCAGTAAATTTCATTACGGAAGATCGGAAACATCTAACTGGATTAAACATGATTCTAAAAAGATTGTTGGTGGCGATTTAGGGTATTATAAAGCAGATTCAGTGAATTGTGAAAAGATCGCGAAAATAAACACCAAGGCAATTGGGTATACTATGAAAGGTTCGGATAATTGTAATTTAAAATCCTCTATGAAACTAGAAACAGCTAAAGGGTCGACCAGCTTCGTGAAAGGCCAAACTTCTCAATTTAGTTATTCATTTTGGTTAAAAATAAATACCATGTATGCTAACTGGCGCAGTGTATTTAGAATGGGCGAGAATGCCGATCATAATCGGTCACCGGGTGTATGGATATGGCCTAACCGCACCTCGGTTCATATTCGCGTGTCTACACATAACCACTGGAATGAAGGGTTGGATATACCCTCCGGTGACATTCCATATAAAAAATGGTGCCATGTTGCTTTCAGTGTGAATGGTCGGCAAATTACTACATATGTTAATGGTAAAATGATAAATACCCGACGAATGGCCGGTGATGTAAAGACTCCCGGGGACAACGTAGAAACCAAACTGCGGTTATACGGCTATAATGCTACTGGTATTGATATCGCAAAATTACGTATTTTTCCAATAGAACTACCCCGAATATTTGTTAAAAATATTTTAACACAGGAATATCCGAATAGTAACGATGAATATAATAAATGTATGAAAACATATAGTAAAATGGGGTCGAGCGTTGCTCATGGCAAGTGTATTAGTTCATTATTTAAGGGAGTTAATCCAGATGTAAATCCAAACGGAAGATATATTGAACTCCCGCATAAATGGAGCTGGAGCGGGTGGCCTACCAACTATTATAGACGCCCATCATATAAATTAGTCAATGGAATTTGTCATTTATCTGGATTATCGAATTTAAGCGGATTGGGTAAGATAGGCCAACTACCTAAAGAAGCATGGCCGTCTGCTAGAGTAATTTTCCAATCAGGATGTTGGGGGGCGGGAATAAGTGTACGTATTGACATTTCTCCTAAAGGGGAAATAAGAGCTGTCGGTGGGAAAGCAGTATGGCATATGTCATTTGATGGAATCCAGTTTCCTGTTCAAACAGGAACTAAACTTAAATTTAGTGTGCCGTATTTATGCCACTATGTAAAAATTTCATTGCCTGGAAAAAAAATATTATCCTTGGCAGAAGTCGAAGTATATGACGATAATAATAAATTAATCTCAAAAAAGGCTAAAACTTCACAATCAACCGATTATAATAAGAATTGGGGGAGAAGTAATAGGGCGGTAGACGGGAATACTAATGGTAAATGGTCGGGTAATAGTGTTACGCATACAAAACACCCATCTACTATTAATCCTTGGTGGCAAGTAAATTTAAAAGGTGGCCATCGCATAAGCAAAGTTGTCGTTTATAATAGAACCGATTGTTGTTCAGAAAGAATTGCTGGTGCTAAAATAGCATTACTTGATAAAAATCAGAAAGAATTTGCTTATAAAATATGGGACAATAAGAATGTCGTTGGTAATGATAAATTAACAAAAACGGCGAGTGGGCGGACATGTCAGAATTGGCTATCAATTAATCCACATAATCATAACAAAATTCCACGACAAGGCATTCGTGGGCGTAGTGGGGGAATTATAGATAAATATGAAATGCTAAATTCAAAAGGAGAAGTAGTATACAAAAATGGTACCAGTAATGGTGGAAAAGGCTTTACTGTTGCTTGCCCCAAAGGGTCATATATAAAGCAACTTCGTGGCAATAAAGCGGGGTGGGGTGGTAAATATTCAAATCTGGGGGGGATTTCGGAAGTTCATTGTTCAAATGGTGAAATTAAAAAAGTGAAGATCGGTTCTGTCCCGGGTAAGGATATTATTAAGAATCATAACATAATTGGACACGGGGGGCCCAATCATTTGACCGAAAGTGGTATAGGTGACCACAATTATTGTAGAAATCCTGACAAAGAGAATAGTTTATGGTGTTATACTACTAGTTCGAATCTTAGATGGGAAAAATGCGAGGGACCTAATGGTCAACGGGCCGGTAATAAAAGTCACCGTTCGTGGAAGTCTGGACAAAAATTTTATGCACTTAATAGAACATTTACGTTTAATATGACGGAAGGTCATACTTCTACTGGATTTACTTCATATGGCGAGGGGTGGAGATCTGGGTCATACACTATTGTCGATAATATGGTATATTTATCTGGATTAGTAAGGATGAAAGGCGTTATCCCGGAAAATTCTCTTGTTGATATTTTACCTAAACAATGTCGGCCATTATCAAGAAAGATATTTAATGTAAATACACATGGGACACCGGGAAGAATAGATATAACAGAGACTGGTAAAATAATATGTATCACCGGGTCTCCCCACCCATGGATATCATTAGACGGGATATGTTATTCATTAACTCCTGGTATAGAAATCTCTTTGAAAAATAATAGACAAATAAAGGCTTATTCTACTACAACCAGTACTTCCGATAACGGAATTGTATTACATGTGCCATTATATGATTCTGGAAAAAATAAACCATACGTGAAGGATATTCCCGAATTAACGGGTAACAGCACTATATCTGCTTGGATAAAACCTATTAAAAATGGACGACAAAATATTATAGATAAAGGGTATGCTGGAGAGGGCACTATTACATTAGAAGGCAGTGGACATATAAATTATTACTATGGAACTCGTGGTGGATATAACTCCGGATATACGTATCTAACTACATCAAAACCCGTTCCCTTTGGCAAATGGTCCCATATATCTATTGTTCGAGACCTAACTAACAAAAAACTGATATGGTATATAGATGGAAAATTAGATAAGGGTGGTCCTGGTTCACTGCTTCCGCGGAAAACTGATTGGCCATTAAAAATCGGACATGGTTATGTAAATAATTATATTGGAGTAATATCCGATCTAAAAATACATAACCGCGCCGTTTCGTCTAACGAAATTGGTATGATGGTAGCCGCAAGTCGTGGAGAATCAATTAACTATGGACAACCAGAGATGGTAATCAATACCAGTGGTCTTGTCGCATTGTCTGGGGTGGTTGCTTATAAAAATAAGGGTGGTAAAAATAAGTGGGTTAAAATAGGAACTCTCCACGAGGAATATAGACCGAATAGACAATTACACTTTATGGCAAATCAAAACAAAAAGAATCACTCTATAAGAATTTATCCACATGGTGTGATTTATAGTGCGGAGGATTCCGAATCAGAAGGATTTATATCATTAGACGGAATTGCATTTTATAAAAATAAATAGTGGTAATCTAAAAAAATAAAGAGATTATATATAAATGGACTACAGTTATTTATATATAATATTAATTTCCATAGCAGTTCTATTTATTGTTTGTTATTTGAAATATAATAAACAGACAAGAGAACAGTTTGGTGAACTTAATTTACCGTCATTTACGAAGTTTATGAAGCATTCTACGGGATATAATTGTAATCGTAATATAGACGGAGTCCCTCAATGGGTATCCGATAAATATGGCGTTAAAACGTTCTGTGACAAATACCCAGATGCTCTATCCTTGGCAAAACTTACTACAAATTTAATTCCTAAAGCGACCCATATGGATAAGAAGCCGTTTAAAACATTAACGACAAAGGATTTACACGTGAAGAGTTCTTTTTCAGGAAAGGTTGTTTTAAAAAAAACCAGCGCGTATTTAACGACAGCACCATTAGTAACTAAAAAAGACTTGCTAAAAACAGAGGCAATTGAGCAAATGAAATTGAACCCCGCATGTCAATATATTGCTGTTGGTAAAAACAGTAAAATTGGCGAAACCTTATTTTACGCCGGAGATAAGGTTAAAATGGACACCAAAATTGCTAAAAGTAATTCGTATGATTTATATGAAAAGGTCAATACTATTGAATATAGTCTTGCTACCTGGATTAAAATAGATAGTAAAAACGGTGGCTGGCGAAATATCATTCACCATGGGTCTAATAACGCAACGAGAGGACCAGGTGTTTGGATTTATCCAAATCAAAATAGAATAGGTGTAGGAATTATAACTGATAAACGGCGCCAATGGGGTGAATGGACTACTTCGAATGTGGGGTTCCGTGATATTCCATATAAAAAATGGTGTCATTTGGTTCTAACCGTTAGTGGTAATAAGGTGAAAATATATATAAATGGGAAATTAATAACAGACCGAACGATGTCTGGAAGTGCTATTTGGCCAACCAATCAAAAGTTTTTTGTTTGTGACCCGTGGCATAATGTAGGCGGGTTTCATTTATCAAAGATGAATTGGTATCCATTTGAACTTACCACTGCGTATGTAGAAAATTTGGCATATGCTACATTTCCCCTTGAAAAATACGATAAAAAGTTATCGTTAGTAGCATCTGCTAAAACAGCCAAAATAAGTTTATTAGGTAATTGGTTAGATGCCAAGTGGAATGGGTGGCATCCAGTTGAGTTAAGAGAGCATAAAGGTGTCGTTTTTATAGATGGGATTATCTATAACCCGAAAGGAGATATAGGTTCTCCGTGTTTTGTAATATCGGATAAATATGCCCCCGACAGAACTATTAAATTGCGCGTCGCCTCTATTACACATGGGTTTGGGTCATTTTTATGTACCATAAAACCCAATGGTGAAGTAACCATTAACGATAATACAACCATGAAAGCTGTGGAATATAAATACCTGTCCCAATCAAAGATTGTCTTATCCGGTTTACGATATTCTATTACAAGAGGCAGTCCTTTAACATTGTTAAATGGGTCTAAAGTTACAAATAATGGCGGTCACCCATCTTTAAATCGCGTTGGTTCAACAATACATCTCACCGGGCATGCTGGTAATACTACTCATGGTAAGGTAATAGCAAGATTACCAGATAATGCCAGACCATTGCAAAATATGATAACACATGCCACTTCATCAGATGGCGTGTTAGTACAATTGAAAATATATTCAAATGGTTATATATTACCTAACCCACGAAGTAAGAACTATGGCAAAGATACTAAGGGTTGGACAAATGGTAGTGGATACAATTGTGCCGCATACGGGAAACGCTGGTGTAAAGACGGACAAGTT
>Ga0209662_1001242_pt1 | contig 11980 bp, 14 predicted proteins | sample SaaInlV_150m_DNA_4_FD_184662 | JGI IMG/M metagenome (GOLD analysis project Ga0209662, IMG submission 184662) | Marine microbial communities from expanding oxygen minimum zones in the Saanich Inlet - SI072_LV_150m_DNA (SPAdes) (version 2) | ecosystem: Environmental > Aquatic > Marine > Intertidal...
TTATATATTTAATATATTTAATATATTTATTAAAAAAATCAATTTTTATATATATTATTATTATAATATGAAAATAAATAGATTTAAATTATCAATACTATTATTTTTAATATTTTTATTTGCGATCTTATACATGATAGTTGATGATACAAATTTTGGTGGAATTAATAATATTCAAGAAATGATAAAAGATGAAATATTAAAAGAAAAAATAGTAAAAGAAATAAAAGAAACTTTTTACAATATAGATAATCATATTGTTAAAGGAACACATAAAGAAGAAAAATTAATTGATGATACAACCAAAGAAATTAAAAAAAATATAATACCTAAAGAGTTAGATACTGATAAAGTAAAACCATCATTTTTACAGAAATTTTTTGATAGACTTTATTTTTCTGTAATAACAGGAACAACGCTTGGATATGGTGATATATATCCAATAACAAATAAAGTGAAAATCTTATCAATGATTCAAACATTGTCTACTATAATATTAATTCTAATATAATTTAGAATAAAAATTAATATTAATATAAAAATAAATATATTTATATTTTATATTATTAGTAATGGAAAATTTAAATATATTTATTGGATTTGATAGTTCGAATTATGGTCAAGAATTAGCTTATGATGTATGTAAAAGATCTATTGAAAAACATACAAGTATCCCAGTGACATTTCATAAAATGATAAAATCAGACATGATAAAAGATGGAATCTTTAAAAGAACTGATAAAGATGGTGCAACAGAATTTACTTATACCAGATTTTTTGTTCCATACTTATCATCTTATAAAGGTTATTCTTTATTTTGTGATAGTGATTTTTTATGGACATGTGATGTTGCTGAATTATTAAAATATATAGATTCTACAAAAGCATTATCATGTGTCATGCATAAATATAAAAATTGTAATAATAAATTCAAGATGGATGGACAAAAACAAGAATGGTATCCAAGAAAAAATTGGTCAAGTTTAATAATATTCAATAATGAACACCCTTCAACAAGAAATTTAACATTGGAAAATATAAATACAAAAAGCCCTCAATGGCTTCATAGATTCGAGTGGGCTAAAGATGGAGAATTAATAGAAATACCTAAAGATTATAATTATTTAGTAAATTATTATAATGATGGACCAATAAAAACATTACATTATACTGATGGTGGTCCATGGCATCCAGATTATATAAATGTAGAATATGGTGATTTATGGATGGAATATCTAACACCAGAAGAAAAAGAAAAAATGGAAAAGTTAAGAATTACTAATTACAAATTCTAATTTCTAATTTCCAAATTCTAATTTATAAAAATATTATAAGTGGAGATACTAAAGCTGAGGATAAACACCACATACTAGGTGAATTTTCATTTTGAACTATATTAGATATTATATATGTAATCAATAAAATTAATGCACTAATTGTAATAAAATAAATATTAGATGTAAAAGAATATAAAAATATTAGTAAATACATTACATAAAATAATTTTTTATTTATATAATCCATAAAATTCCATTTTAAACAAGTATTTATTGAAGCATTTTTAAAATCAGTAAAAAATATTCTTGATATTATTATTATAGAAATAATTCCACATATATATAAGTATATTTTTTGGTTTGGGTCAATTTTATTTATTAAGTAAAAAAAAAAAGTTCCTTGAAGACTAAGATTAATTAATAATATTTTTGAAAATATTCCGTTATAATCATAACCTTTATAAATTAAAGCTTCTAATATTTGAACTAAACTGAAAAACATGATAAATAGACCAATATATTTTTTATAAATATTATTACTTAAAAATAAAATAAATCCTGCTATTTCACCAATAAGAAATGCTGCTATAGATGTTTCGAAATTTATACACATTATTATATATATATTAAAAATATTTTTAATATATATTAATATCCATTGTAAATAAAATAAAATATTTAACAAGGTGGTGTTTTACCCCAAAAATTTTTTGGCATCTTATTAACAGATGGATATGCTGAATCTAATAAAATTTGTTCTTGGCTTCTAACATTACTATTTTGTGATGTGGATTTATAAAACAAAGGTCCATCGCTCCAATCTCTTTGGTAAGGATATGTTAATGTTCTAAATGGTATTCCCTCTCCTAAATTTATATGTTGGATTTCACTAACACTTTTTTTTGTATTTGTGTCAAAAACTTGTATTTGGACCTCTGGGTGAATATAAGTTGAACCCATATTTATATAATAACTATTTGGATATCTCATTGATATTGAAAAATTTCCTTTGGATATATTTGATGTACCAACATTATGTGAATTTTCAAAAGCAATTTCTTCATTTGGAAAAGGTAATCCACTTCCAGAAAAATTACTATTATAATTAGGAGAGTTAGCAGCCCAATATTTTATATATAAATTATTTGTATTTGATAATGACATTAAATCTCCTTTTAAACTTCCACTAACCATAAATGAATTATTATTATCTTTAACAATATCAACATCACATAATGGCAATGCTTTATTAGAAGAATTCCAAGTATCACACATATTTTTCTCTCTATATTCAAAAATTTCTTTAGTTTTAGGATCATCAAAATTTACTCCTGCAAATGAATCAAGACTCATATTATATTTATATAACATATTTTTTTTATATTTTTATTTTTTAACATAAATTATAAATATAAAATATTAATAATATTTAATACCCATTAATCCATTATAATTATTTATAAATTGATCAGCAATATCTCCATTTTTTATAACTTTTATCGGTATAATAGTAAAATTTAAATAACTTTCATCTATAAATTGTTTAAGTATTTCTATTTTTCTTTCTTCAATATATAATTCTTTGAGTTGATAATATTCAATTGATGTTACTATTTCTTTCTTTAATTTTCCAAAAACATATACATCTAAATTTGTTTTTGGATTATCTAAATCATTTAATCTTTTTTCTAATAATTCATTATTAAAATCATATTTTCTAGTAGAAAATAAGTTTATTATATCTTCATTTGTCATTTCTTCATTTTTAATTATTAATTTATTATTTTTTTCATTTATTAGACATTTAATATTATTATTTATACCATATACTAATAAATCATTAATTTTATGGTCTACTAAAAAAGTATTTATTATTTCAATCATACTTTTTTCATTTAAAAATTTAGTTTCCATTATTACTTTATTTTTATTCATATTTATTTTACTGAATTTTGTAAGATTTTTTGTAATTTGACAACAATAATTAAATTCAAAGTTGTTGAATAAATCTGTAATATAATCTATATCAAAAATACTATCTTTTTTTATATAAAAATTTCTTAATTTATATTCAATAAATATTTGTATATCTTTTTGTGTAAATTTATATTCATATACTTCATTTTCTAATAAAAATAATGAATTAATAATACAATTATCATCTATTTTTTCAACAATTATTTTTAAATTATATAATCTATCATTTAATTTTTGTTTGACAGATACATTTTGTATAGTACTAACTTTATTTAACTCTTTGGTTATTATATGTAATACTTCTTCTTTTTTAATTTTATAAAAATAAAGTGTTATAAGTGTCCCTCGATTTTCTTCATATTTCTTAAAATTATTTAATTCTTCCAAAGTTTGCAATTCGTTCATAAAATTATTTAATGTTTATTTCTTAAATAATTAAAATATGAAAAAAATAATCAATTTAAATTAATTAAATTTAATTGATAGTAGAATATTGATTATAATCTGTATTTTTTCCATTAAAAAAGTTAGCATTTACATTCATATTTTCGGCATCGTTAAAATAACAGCCAGAATGTTGGTTATTTCCACATGTATTAATATTACTTTCAGCTTGATTAGCAATTCCTAATCCAACTCTTTGGTTTGTTTTTTCACATTTTCCATATTGTGTGGTATATTTACATACTTTCGAAAAAGGTACTTCCACTAATTCTCCACTTTTACATCCATTTTTATTAACAATATAATCTTGATTTATATTTATTATATCTTCAGCATTATTTATTAAAAATTGTCTATAGTCATTACTTGATAATACATTATTGTTTAATCTTATCATATCATTTACAGTACAACTTTGTCTATAATCTGTCATAATTCTTCCATCTGACATTAATGCTGGACAGTCAAAATATTTATTATTACTTGTTTTATTACAATTCATATAATTATAATAAATATTTTAATATTAAAAAAATATTTAATTAAATTAATTTAATTAAATTTTTTATTTTTTATTTTTTATTTTTTATTTTTTATTTTTTATTTTTTATTTTTTATTTTTACTTTTTATTTTTTACTTTTTATTTTTTACTTTTTTTTCCAAAATTTCCTTCCTAGTTTATTTAAAGTAACTACGAATTCTATATCATCCACGCCCTTTTCTATATGTCCTATTTCTAATTTTGACAAACTACTTTTTGGATATTTTTTTGTTGGTTTATCTGCCTTAATCATTGATGGCATTACCTTTTCCATATATTCTAATACATTTTTATTATCATCTTCTTTATCTTGTTCTACTTCTTTATCTTGTTCTACTTCTTTAACTTGTACTACTTCTTTAACTTGTTCTACTTCTTTATCTTCTTCTTCTTTAACTTGTTCTACTTCTTTAACTTTTTCTTCTAAATCTTCTAATTTTTGACTTTCTTCAATAATTTTATTTATAATATCTTCTTCATCAGAATTATCATCAGAATCTATATCTTCAATATTAACAGAATTATCATCAGAATTATCATCAGAATCGTCATCAGAATCGTCATTATTATCATCAGAATCGTCATCAGAATCGTCATCAGAATCGTCATCAGAATCGTCATCAGAATCTTCATTATTATCATCAGAATCCTTGTTATTATCACCTGAATTGTCATCAGAATCTTCAACAGAATTTTCTTGATTATCACCTGATTTTTCATCATCTTCGTCGGAATCTTCGTCAGAATCTTCATCATATTCATCATTGTTATCACCATCATTTAATGGAAACATTAAATCATCTGAATTCATATATTTATTTGATTTTTGGAATTGATTTAATATATTTTCTAAATTTGGCTGAGACTGTGAAGGAATATCATTAATTATTTTCTCAAGTGATGAAACTTTATCTTTAAGAGATAATATATTACTCTCACATATATTAATATTATTTTTATTTCTTCTTGAATCACTTGAAATATAATATAACATAATTAATATAATTATTAATAAAATCAGTACTGTTATTGTAATTAGATTGAATATCATTTATTTAAATATGAGCTATATTTTTAAATACTTTTTTAAACGACATTATATTATTCCTATATAATATAATGAATTATTTTCAACCAACTTATTTAAATTTAATATATAAATATCAAACTTCAATAAATAAAAATACAGAGAATAAAGAAAATAATAAGATAGATATTATAAAAATTACTAATAACGAACTTTTTAGTAATTATACATTAATTTATAAAAGATTTTTTATCATTTTACTTATTTTACTTATTTTTTATTTTATTTATTTTATTTATTTTTAATTTATTTTTAATTTTCTTTATTTTTAATTTTCTTTATTTTCTTTATTTTCGATTTTGAAATTTTTTTAGAAATATCGATAGCATCATTAATTATATCTTCATCAAATCCATTATTCTTTAATAAATCTAATGCTATATATTGATGACTTACACCTTTTTCTAATAAATAATTAAAAATTATATTTTTATCTTTGTCATAATCAACACTAAATTTATAATTTTCTATATTTTTTTTCGTATCTTTTTCTAAAATACTTAAATCAGTATAATGTGTTGTTACAATAAACAATGTATTTTTATATTTACTCAAATTTTTTAATATCGAATAAGCTCCAGAAAATCCTTCAATATAATTTGTAGATGAAAAAATTTCATCCAATACAATAAATGAAAATTCTTTTTTATCTAAATTCTTAATCTTTTCAATATATTCTTTTGATCTTATCATTTCAGCTTCAAATAATGATGATTTTCCTTTAATATCTGGTATATGTAAATATGTTTCTATTAAATAAAAAGGTGTTATTTCAAAATAAGAACAACTATTTATACCAATTGTCTGTGATAATAAAATATTAATAATGACTGATTTAATAAATGTTGATTTTCCTGCTGCATTTGGTCCTGTAATTAATAAATTATTTTTCATAATTATAGAATTCTTAACAACTTCCCCATTAATTAAATAAGGATGCCAAATATCTTTAATTGATAAATAAGGTTTCTTATTTTTCTTATAACTTGTTAAAGTATATGGATAGTTATCACTATTTTCATTTTTTATTAATAATGATGATATTGATAATAATACATCTACAATACCATTAAATTGAAATATATCAATTACCTGATTTTTATAAAACTTAAATTTCTTAAATATTTTTAATATTATACCTTTATTTGTAAATAATCCAGGTTCTTGAAAAAATACACTATGTGAAAAATAATTTTCTTGATAAAATTTATTATCTTTTGAGAAATCAGTATAATCAATATAACTTGTTAAATCTAATAAACCATTTTTATGACAAATATTCTCAATCTCTTTTGAAACATGAATATATTTAGTCATTTTATTTAATTTTTCATGAATTACATTAATTAATTTATTTGTATTACTCGATGATTGAATACTGTAATAGATATTTTGAAAATACATAAATAAATACAAACCCTTTGTTAACAATGATGCTATTTGTGCCTTTGTTGGATTTTTAATAAAAATTTTCATTGTATCATCACCCCATAATGTTTTAAAATAATTCCATATTATTGTTTTAATCGGAATATCGGATTGTAATTTTCTATTAAACCATAGCATTAATATTAATGGTGTTATTAATGTAATAATCGGTGTTATTGATGTTAATATTGGCGATAATACTATTTTATAAATATTTGTTCCTAATAAAGCATATTCATTTTCATTTAATTGTGTATTAATATCTATTCCCGGAATAAATGTCCAATTGAAATATATCATATCATCCATATTGTTAATATGATTCATACTTTTATCATCCCAAAACCAGATTAAATCATTCTCTATTTCTTTGATTTTCATTATCAATGGTTTTATTTTATCATAAATTGGAAGTATCTTTCTTACATATTCTTGTCTTTTTTTTAAAATGTCTATATCATTTATGGGTTTTTTTAATATTTTTTGAAATAATATTGACCCAACCTTTGTTGAACAATTATTTATTTTTGAATATAAACCATTTTCACTATTATTATAATGATCACTCATAAATTCTACATCATTGTATACATAATCATTAATTAAACAATCGTTTTGTGTAAATAATAAATTTTTATTTTCTATTATATTTTCATATAATTCATTTTTATTATTATTATCAATATTTTTTGAAACTAAATATAATCTATCTTCTAAACTTAATTCATTCTCGTTCTTTTCTTCTGTCTTTTTAGGTTCATTGCTTTCGTTTTTATTAAAAAACATGTTAAATAATTTATTATCCATATTTATTATATGGTAATAACTTTATATATATATATATACGCATATACGCATATTTAACAAATGTTAAATAATTAGAAAAAAAATATAATATATAATTATATATGGCAATAATTAATTTGCACTTAGACATGGAAGAAAATTATAAAAATTTTTTAAATGATATTTATAAATTATTCGTAATATTAATTGTAATACAATTAATATTTAGTCATATAAATCCTGATAAAGATTTTTTAATAAATGCTTTATCTGGTAATATACTAAATGATGATATTATAATATTATTATTAATAATTATGATTGGTATATCTTCTTATTATTTAATATTTAATAAACTATTAGAAATAAATTAATTTTTTTATTTTTTATTATTTATTTTTTATTTTTTATTATTATTATTTTATTATTTATTTTTAATTCTTATTTTTATATTTTTAATAAAAACTTGTTAAACTTTTTCAACTTGTTCAAAATCTTCAAAGTTATCATCCTCAATATTATCATCCTCAATATTATCACATTCAATATTATCACATTCAATATTATTATCTTGATGTTTATTATCTTGATGTTTATTATCTTGATGTTTATTATCTTGATGTTTATTATCAGTTCTTTTAAGAATTCTTCTTTTAAATTTAAGTCTTTGTTCATTATATTTAATATAATTATCAATGTAATCACTTTTAGAAACTTTTAATAGTTTAAACCATTGATCAGCATACATTACAATTGGTTGTTTTGAAATACCATATAGTGCAAGAGCACCACTTCCAGTAACTTTACAATAAGGTCTTGTGGGTGGTACTTCCTTTAATTGAATTTTACTCATAGCATCATTAAGAGACATTTCTTCTGTTTTTAAAGAATTGAGAATATTGCTTAATTGTTGATAAGCGGACATTGAATTTCGTTTGTTATTATTTTCTGACATATTGTATGATATAACATATATCTTATTCTTTAAATCATTTTATTTTATTTTTATAAAATAAAATATTAATAAAATATATGAACTATTATAATTCATTAACTATTTTACTTTTCATTTTATTTTTATTTTCCTTATTTTATTATATTTATAAAAATAAAAATACAATTATTAGATATCAAACAGTTAAGGAATATAATGATGAAGATTATAATATTTCATCATTAGACAACTTATATAAAAGAAAAACTTGCGACGATTATTGTTCCAAAAATATGTGTGATTATTATGAGCAAAAATTAGATAATTATAAAAAATGCAGTAAGTGTCAATCAATGTTTTCATGTTTTAATCCAGTTTCAAATGAATGTGAATCGTGTTTATCATTTGGTATAAATCAATGTATTATTCCAAAAAATCCAAAAGATAATTTATGCGAATAATTATTTTCTTTTATTACAATAGAATGAAATATAATTTAATTTTATTTATATTTATATTTATAATAATAATTGTATTCTTATACTTTTATTATTATAAATATGAAAAATTCAAGAATTATACTATAAAAGAAGCAAATAATATGTTTCTAAAAAATAAAAATAAAGTTTATAAATTAAATATAATTAAAAAAGAAGAAGATATGGATAAATGTTATCAAAAATGTAATCCAAGTGATTGTATGAAATTAGATTTAATGAAAAATAATTATGATAAATGCAATAAATGTCAAAATAATAAAAATAATTGTTTTAATAATCTATCTTCAACTGGAATATGTGATCCATGTGGAAAAAATTTAAAAAAATTTAACTGTAATGATATAAATAAGTTTGCATGTCCAAAAATACATGATGTTTTTAATAAAACTGGTACTAAACCTTATTATTTAGAAGTTATTAATAAAAATGACATAACAAGTCCATATAATCAGTCATGTTTATTTTGCTGGAATATTAAAAATTATTTATAATAAACTTAAAATAGATATATATATATATATTATAATCATGGATATACAACTTATATATAATGAATATTCAAATAAATTTAATATAAATATTGATAACAGTATTGGATTTATTCAAGAAGAAATATTAAAATTTAATAAATTAATGATTTACAATATTGAATATTCGTTAATTACTATAGATGACAAAGAATATATTTTAGGTATTGATGATTTAAAATTTGAAAATAATTTATCATGCTTTATTAAAGAAAATAATTTAATTAAAATAATATCAATTAAAATTATTGATAGAAAAAGAGACGAATGTGGTAATGTTATTAAGAATAATTTAATTATTGATAATTATAATAAATGGTTCCAAGAATCCCAGTCAAATTATTATATTAATAATTTAAATAACAATAATAACAATAACAATAATAACAATAACAATAACAATAATAATTTAAATAATTTACTATTTCCATTTGTAACAAATTTAATTCAACGACATAATTCAAATAATACTTCTAATCTAAATAATATTGCTAATCTAAATAATACTACTAATCTAAATAATACTACTAATCTAAATAATACTAATAATTCAAATGATACTTCTAATTCAAATGATACTTCTAATTCAAATGATACTGCTAATCTAAATAATACTACTAATCTAAATAATACTACTAATCTAAATAATACTACTAATCTAAATAATACTACTAATCTAAATAATACTAATAATTCAAATGATACTACTAATTCAAATGATACTTCTAATTCAAATGATACTTCTAATTCAAATGATACTACTAATTCAAATGATACTACTAATTCAAATGATACTACTAATTCAAATGATACTACTAATTCAAATGATACTACTAATTCAAATGATACTACTAATCTAAATACTAATAATCTAAATACGTCTAATTTATATGATGAAAATTATAATATTATTAGAAATAACATGAATAATTTTGTAAATACATTATTTAATGATATTGACAATATATCACCAATAAATAATAATAATTTTCTAAATATTATAAATAATAATATTCAAAATCGTATTAATAATCTGGATAATAATTTAGAAAATAATCAAGATAACTTAATTGAATTAGATTATGAAAATAATGATGAAATAAATAATGAAATAAACAATGATGGAACAAATAATGATGAAACAAATAATGATGAAACAAATAATGATGAAACAAATAATGATGAAACAAATAATGATGAAACAAATAATGATGAAACAAATAATGATGAAACAAATAATGATGAAATAAATAATGATGAAATAAATAATGATGAAACAAATAATGATGAAACAAATAATGATGAAATAAATAATAACATATTTAATCTTACATCATCGTATAATATATTTACACATGATAATATATATCCGTCGATGAATAATATGAATAATATGAATAATATGAATAATATGAATAATATGAATAATATTATGAATAATAATATGAATAATATTATGAATAATAATATGAATAATATGAATAATATGAATAATAATATGAATAATATGAATAATAGTTTGAATGATGTATTAATAAATAATATATTTAACCCAAATAGTATAAATAATTTAAGAAATTCATTATTAAGCCAATTTAATATAAATATTAATAATTCTAATATAGATACGAATGAAGATATTATTATTGCTTTAACAGATGAAGAATTTAATGAAATTACAAGTATTAGTAGTAAAGATATACAAAAAGATACGAAATGTAATATATGCTTAGATTGTTTTAGCGAATCATCTCAAATATTAAAATTAAATTGTGGTCATTATTATGATCATATTTGTATAGAAAACTGGTTAAAAAAACATAGTAATAAATGCCCAGTATGTAGAGTAGAAGTTTCTAAAGGACATCCTATAAACATGTAAAATCTGTTAAAAAATAAAAACAATTTGAATTATAAAGTTATATTAATAATATAACCTATAACCTATAATATGAATATATCATTATTTGTAGACAAATACATAAGTGATATAAATGAGTTAAATGAAATAAACAAACAAAAATATGATTATAAAGTAAAAGAAAAATTAAAAAAAAAAGAAATAATTGAAATTAAACCATCTAAAGAGATGAAGGATTTTACAGATTCAAGAAAGAAGTATTATGATAAACAATCAAAACTTGATGAAGATATTAATATTTTTCAAAATAATATAATACAAATAGATGAAACTAGTACAAATTTCTATGATTTAAGCTATGAAGATAAATTAGATCATGTTAATGACTATATAAAAAGAAAAAAAATAAAATTATCATGTGATTTAAGTATAATTGATGATATATTAAATGATAATACTTTATTAAAAAAATATATAACAATTGATAAAACGTATAATATGATTAATCGGATTTCTTTTTTTAAAAAAATGGAAAATGGAGAACACAATATTGTTTTAGAAAAGAATAAAACAATAAAAAAAAATTTTTTTAAATAAAAATAAATAATTATAATATA
>Ga0209662_1001252_pt1 | contig 11915 bp, 11 predicted proteins | sample SaaInlV_150m_DNA_4_FD_184662 | JGI IMG/M metagenome (GOLD analysis project Ga0209662, IMG submission 184662) | Marine microbial communities from expanding oxygen minimum zones in the Saanich Inlet - SI072_LV_150m_DNA (SPAdes) (version 2) | ecosystem: Environmental > Aquatic > Marine > Intertidal...
CGGAATGTGGAATTAATACCACCATTGTGAGCGTTGCGCCTCAAGCACTAGTGCTTGAAAAACCAGTCAGTGTTTACGACCTACCAGACTTTGATAATGGCTCGTGTTATGTACAAGACGCTTCGGCTCAGTTAGCAGCGCACTTACTAGCACCAGAAAAACCAGATCGAATATTAGATGCATGCAGTGCGCCGGGCGGAAAAACCATACACTTATGCGAGCTAGCGCCGAAATCTTCTGTTGTGGCTTTGGATAGTGATGAATCCAGACTAGAGCGTGTACAAGAAAACCTTCAACGTTTTAATATTGATACAGTCGAAATCCTCCAAGGAAATGCACAGCAACAAGATTGGTGGGATGGTAAATTATTTGACAAAATCCTACTCGATGCGCCGTGCTCAGCCACTGGTGTTATTCGCAGACATCCCGACATCAAACTCTTAAGAAAACCTAAAGATATTAAAAATTTGGTTAATCTTCAAGCGCAAATATTGGCTAATCTTTGGCAAATGCTAAAACCCGATGGGGTGCTATTGTATGCCACCTGCTCGATTCTAAAAGCTGAGAACGAAGAGCAAATCACTCATTTTTTAGAGTCTCATTCAGATGCTGAAGAAATCAAGATTGATCTAGATTGGGGTATTGAAACCTCCGTTGGAAAACAACAACTCCCAAGCCATGAATTTGATGGCTTTTATTACGCCAAAATAAAGAAAACCTCTTAAAGAATAATCCTAATTAACCTGAAATCAAATACTTTTCAGCGCGTTCAATATCCTCAATCAAACCACTCAGAACGATATGATCATCGTTGCGAATTCTAGTCTCTCCAGAAGGATTTTCACCTCTAACGTGTCCGCGCTTAATCGCTTCAACCTTGACGTTATAATTTTCCAGATGTAGCTCTTCAAGGCGACGACCAATGGCATACATCGAACCTTCAATAAGCACGCTATGAATAATACCCTTCATTACTTGATGTAGTTCCATCGGGTTGTCATCCTCACCAGGATAAAAATTTTCAAGAATTTTATAGCGATCTTGACGAATTTGGCGCGTCTGTCTTAACACCTTACTGGCTGGTTGACCAATCATTAACAACAAATGTGAAGCCAGCATAATGCTAGATTCAAAGGTATCAGGAATCACCTCAGTTGCTCCCGCTTCAAACAGTTCATTCAGATGAGAATCATCCAATGTGCGCACCAAAATAGGGATTTCTTTATTGATTCGTCTAGTGGTTTTTATGATTTTTAAGGTCGCATGAAAATCACTAAAGGTAATAATCATCACTTTGGCTTTATTAATTTCTGCCGCCATTAAAATACTTTGCTTAGCAGCGTCACCATAATAAACCGCCTCACCCGCATCATGAGCCTCATGCACGCGCTTAATATCCATATCCAGAACAACAAATTGGTGATTTGCCTTGCGCAAAAAACGCTCAACTGTTTGACCAACACGGCCAAATCCACACAAAATAACATGTTCACTTAGATATTTACTTTCTTCAATGATGCTGTTTTCAATTTCTTGATGATTGTTAGAGTAAGAATCTTTATGTATAAATTTTGCAATTCTGCCATTAAATTTAATCATAAAGGGGGCTAGTGACATACTCAACACTGCAGCAGTTAATAAAATATTACCCGTTTCATTTGGTAGTAAATCAAATGCAAAAGCCAAACTTAACAACACCAAACCAAACTCTCCCACTTGCGCCAAAGACAAAGCAATACGCAAAGATATGCCACCCTCTTTACCAAACAATCGGGCGGTCATATAAAGAATACCACCTTTAATCAAGACAATTGCCAGCGTAATCAGCACAATAACCCAAAAATATTGAGTTAATATTTCAATGGAAATCGACATACCAATAGTGACAAAAAACAGCCCTAATAAAATATCCTGAAAAGGCCGAATATCCGCTTCAATCTGGTGCTTATATTCTGTCTCACTAAGCATCATGCCTGCTAAAAAGGCACCCAGTGTCATCGACAATCCCATTTCTTCAGTAAAGGCTGCAGCACCCAATGCAACCGTTAAAACTGTTAACGTAAAAAGCTCTTGAGACTTGGCACTGGCCACTTCATGAAATAATGGCTTAAGTAAATATTTACCAATTATGTGAATTAAAACAACCACAAATATACCTTTTAAAAAGGCTGTACCCAATACCCAAGATATACCCTCACCGCCGCCGCTCATTGCCAAAGCAGGAATAAGAATCAATAATGGAATAACCATAATATCTTGAAAAATAAGAATACCCAGCGCGGAACGACCATGCCTAGATCTAATTTCAGATTGTTCGGTTAATTGCTTAATCACAATAGCGGTTGAAGAAAGCGCAAAAGCACTCGCAATAACAATACTGGTATTTGTATCTAAACCTGCCAAATAAGTAATCAAATAAATTACAATAGCGGTTGTAAAAACCTGCACAGTGCCCATGCCAAACACTTGTCTGCGCATGGCTATCATCTGTCCAACAGAGAATTCCAAACCAATTGCAAATAATAAAAATACAATACCGAACTCAGCCAAAAATTCAATATTCTCTGCTTTATCAATAAATCCAAATCCATTTGGACCAACAATAACACCAACAATAATGTAGCCTAAAATAGGTGGAAAATGCAAACGACGCGATATAGAAACCGTCATCACCGCAATGGCAAGTAACAAAACAATTTGTATTAATAAGTGTTCATTCATAATTAAATAAAGCGCCTGATTGCTTAAAGATTTTTTTTATTTTAAAAAACCTCATTATAAATCAATTCAGAGTGTTTTCTTAAATTGCTACTATGATGTGCTAATTAATTTAAAAAATAATAGAAATGATCCAAAAATCCTTGGGAGAGCCTCACAACACTTAATTATTTCTCTTTTCTCTTTGGTCCTGGCTTGCCCTTGGTCAATACTCTAGAAAGCATAGATTCAGCAGTTTGTATAAAGTTAGCATCACCAAGCGGCCTACCAGTGCGAGTATGCTTTTGTAAGTCTGATACCTTGTCACTTTGAGACTGACTCAAGTAAAGCCTCCAATCATCTACCAGTTCCAGCAAATGATCTGGATTAACAATATCTAAATCATCTTTACCACTAAGGTGCGCATGCACACTACTATACGGATAATCCCATGGATTTTTCACCATGCCCGCAACCACAGGGTTAAGCTCAACATAAGCCGCTGCCCTGAGCAAATAAGACTCATCCATTGGAAACGAAGCAAAGCGCCCCTGCCAAAGATAACCACTCCAGTGCTCGCGAGTATTAACCATTTTGGTATAGTGCTTATGAGTTTCACCAATGGCTTTAGCTAAGGATGATTCCTCTTTAGGATTAACAATCAAATGCACATGGTTTGTCATTAGGCAATACGCCCAAATATCAACACCCTGTCGATCGCAATTACTCTTTAACTGCTTAAGATAATAGTGATAATCAGATGCTTGAAAAAACACATCCTGTCGCCTATTACCACGCTGGGTAATATGGTGAGGATAACCAGGGAGCACTACTCTTGCTAATCTTGCCATGGTTTGATTATAGCAGGATTGATAATTAAGTGTTGTGTCCCCTTATCTTTTTGGCATTAGCGTGTAATATACTTCCCATAAGTTAGTCTCCTGTAGTTGGGGTAATGATACACCATAAGATTGTGGGACTAAACACCTAATAATATTACTCGCCTATTTTTTCTACCCAACAAAATGCATTATTAAAATTCTAATTATTTATATCAATAGTAAAATTAACATCACTATCGATAAGTGCTGGCGCATTGGCGTCTTTTAAGGAAACAATAGGATCTGAAATCCCCCAATCAATAGCCAAATCCGGATCATTCCACGCGATAGAGCTATCATACTTTGGGCTATAAAATTCATCAACTTTATACTGAATCTCACAATTATTAGTTAAAGTTAAAAAACCATGTCCAAAACCATTTGGTATCCATATTTGCTTTTTATTTTCATCACTTAATTCAATAGAGATCCAATCTTTAAATGTATCAGAGTCACTTCTAAGATCCACAACGACATCAAGTACTTTTCCTTTTGTACATCTAACTAGTTTAGCTTGAGGCTTCGGATTTAACTGAAAGTGTATACCTCTTATTGTTCCAGCATTAAAGGTCATACTGTGGTTATCTTGGACAAAGGTATTTTCTATACTTGCTTCCCTTTTAAGAGTGCGTACAGAAAAAGTCTCACAGTAATATCCCCTATGGTCTTTAAAATAATCTGGTTCTATAATTTTTACCTTGGGTAACTTTAATTCTGTAACTATCATATATAATTAACCGTTCATTGCATTGTTTACAAGCTGCGCTTGTTTTAATATCGATAAATAACTTTCCTCTGCTTGAATTTTATCATTAATACAATATAAAAAATAATCTATAGAATTATAAAATTGATTATCGTTAGGGAGCATTCTCTTTACCCCATCAATACACACAGGGGGATTCATATCTTCTGGCGCAGTAAAAATCCTTTCATATAGTGCACATTTGTTACTGCCCCAGAGATCTAAAGAACATTTGTAACAGTTGTCCATTCCAAAAGAAAGATGTGCAGTAAGCATATCATCACTTTGCATAACAACATTACCAACAACATCAACACCACTATCTACCTTCAGAAGAGATGAAAAAACAACTTGAGCTGATTTACCAAGCAATAGTGAGGCCAATTTTATGGTATAGCCGCCACAATCTAGTAAGCTACCGCCGCCTAATGATTTATTGTATCTAAAATCTAATGACTCTCTTTTAGGAAAGCCAAACTTAATAAAAATCTGCCTAACTTTTCCTAAAGTTTTATTATCAACAATACTCTTGGCATGCTTAACTTGAGAGTGAAACATAAACATGTAGTTTTCATGTAGTGCAAGTTGCTTACTTCTCGCAATATCAACAAGAATTTTTGTATCATAAGAAGAAGTGGTGAATGGTTTTTCTAAAAAAACATGCTTACCTTTTTTTAATGCTTTTTTTGCCCACTCAAAATGTAAAGCCGGAGGCAATGGGATATATAAGGCATCTATACTATTATCATTGATAATATGATAATACGATCCGTATCCACGCCCTCCAAAAGTATCGACAAAAATCTTAGTTTTGTTAATATCTCTAGAAGCAACACCTACATATTCAAAATTATTATTTTTTAAAAGTGACGGTAAAAATCTCCTAAATGCAATATCAGAAGTTCCTATAATTCCAATTCTTATCTTTTTCAAAATTACACTATAAGTAAAGGTAGCATATTTCTAAGCTGTATATTTAGTACGTTGTTTATCTGAACCAAATTATTAAGCGTTTTAAGGTCTACACAAAAATACCCATCAGGTAAAAATCTCAGTTCATCCTTGTTTATTTCAAGAATTATATTTCTATTTTGTTCATGATAAAACCTTCCTCCTTCTTCAGAAAGAAGATGATCATATAAAATTCCTTCATTATTATTCACCTTACCCCAAAACAATTTAGAAATAAAATCATTGTTATCAACTGAATTAGCTTCTTGAAAAACTGAAGTAGAAAGTTCAATCTGGTCGAAACAACCGCATTCAGGCAGCGCCCTAACTACAATTTTTTTTACTCCATTATCATTAAAACAGATAAGGCCAAACACCGAAACCCCCATGGCTTCAAAAAGTGGTTGAGACCACTGAACTACTTCGCGCCCCTCTATACTTATTTTGCAAAAAATCATTTTAAATGGGTATTTACTGTTGCACACAAAATCATTTCCTTTCATTTTCCATCCGTTCAGTGCAAAAATATCAGTAAACTCATGCCTAACACCACTAAACATCTTATACCTATTAATATATCCGTAAATTTCAGGTAAATAATTCTCACAATCACCGTAAAATATTGACTTAAAAAGATTCTCGTCTTTAAAATTATTATAAAATACGTCTAACTCATTATTACTTAATGAGCCAACGTTAGAGAATGGAATGCATGATACAACTGTTCTTGTATCCATATTAATAAGGTTGTCCATATTCATAAACAGTCTTATTTGACCTAATGTCATCCATTTATAAGCATGATCAGGCTCTTTAATTTCATTATCTTTTATACGAATAATTATATTTCTATTGCGTTTTTTATAAAACCTTGATGATTGCTCTGACTGCACTTGATCAACAACAACCTCATGTTGGTTGTTGACAAAATAGTCTAAGTAATTTGGCCTATTACCTCCATGTCTCTGTGTAAAATTACTCTTGGTAGCTTGTAAGGTAGGAGAAATTTGAATTTTATTTATGTTTCCAGGCTCTATTTTCGCTTGCATAAGAAAATGCATAACACCATCAATTTTTTTACACAGAATTCCTAAAAAACCAATTTCCCTTTGAATCATTATAGGCTGATAATTAAATGGTTTATTATTGTCAGAACTTATAATGCCCCTTACAGAAAAAAAACTTTGATTTGTATTAACAATTTCACCAGAATCTGAATTATAGTACCAAGAATCGGTATCCTGAAGTCCAACCTTTTTAATGGACACTGATACATTATTGTTAAGTTCTTCTATCCAACTTAAAATGTCTTCAGACGAATTGGTACTACTATCATTCTCAAACCATGACTGATAAATTAATGAGACCGTATTATTCATCTATTTTCTTTGAAACATTTAACAAACATGGCTCACAATCATAATTTAAATTAGTTTTATTTAGGCAAATATTATATTACAATTTCTTCTATTGCTCTAATTGCATGTAATTTCCAATCTGGCATATTAATGCCAAATGTACTCGCTAATTTATCAGTATCTAAACTGGAATTAAACGGTCTCTTAGCTGGGACTGGATATTCATGAGTCATAATAGGGTTTACATTTGAACAATCTAATCTTAGTTTATAGCCCAATCTCGATGCTTCACTAATAATAAATTTAGCAAAATGATACCAAGTTGTCTGTCCATCAGGAACAAGATTGTAAACGCCTATTGCATCTCTTGATAAAAAATTATTTTTTTTAATTAAACATAAGCAATACGCTGTGGTATCGGCAATTAATTCAGCGCTAGTAGGCACCCCCCTCTGATCACTAACAACATTTAGCTCGTCTCTTTGCTTACCAAGGCTCAAGATTGTTTTAATGAAATTCCTTCCACGACCTGCATAAACCCAACTAGTGCGAAAAATTAAATACTTGCAACCACTATTAACTATAAGGTTTTCACCCTGCAACTTAGTCTTTCCATATACTGACAATGGATTAGTATTGTCCTCTTCTGTGTACTTGCCAGATTTTCCCCCATCAAAGACATAATCAGTAGAATAATGTATGAGCCATCCATTTAACTTTTTAATCTCACGTGCTAGTAAACCCACCACTGTTGCATTAATAGTTCTAGATAAATCTGCATCAGATTCAGCCTTATCAACCGCAGTATAGGCAACAGCATTAACAATAATATTTGGACGATAATCTTGAACCAGTAAAGCTAAACTATCAAAATCTTCCAAATCAACAGTCTGTCTACTACAGGCTTTTACTTCACCCAACAGTACTAGTGACCGCTGTAATTCCCATCCAACCTGTCCATTCATGCCTAAAAGTAGTATTTTAGTTTTCACTTAATATTTTTGGGTCAAGATAACTTTAGAGGCTCTTTTCTAAAAATCGCAAGCAAAATTTTGTAAATATTTTGCTTGCGATTATTGAATCTAAATTCGCATTCTTTAAGGTGTAAATTAAACATACTTTTATTCATTCCTTTAAATCTTACCAGTCTATTTTTAGCATAACCCCAAAATGATTCTATGCCATTAAAATCTTTAAAATTACTATTGTTCATCATTTATCACCTCTATTATTTTGTCGAAAAAACAATAGAATAGATGATGGGCACTTTTTTGAATTTACAGAAAGTTTTTTACAGTGCCATCGAATCAAGCAGGTAATAAGTAAATTATACTTGTTTAATTATATGTATTATAAGAGCTGAATTACTAATTAACAAAAAAATAATGCAAAAAAAAGCTATTTTCCTAGATCGTGATGGTGTAATTAACAAAGAAAAAAACTATCTTTATAAAAAAGAAGACTTTGAATTTATTGACGGCGTGTTTGAAGCCTGCAAGTATTTTCAGGAAGTAGGCTATCAACTGATTGTTGTAACCAATCAATCAGGAATATCAAGGGGCTACTACCAAGAGGAAGATTTTCATAAAATTACTGAATGGATGCTAGAACAATTTGAGAGTCAAAGCATTAAAATACTCGATGTGTTCTTTTGCCCGCATGGCCCAGAATCAACTTGTAATTGCCGTAAACCAAAACCTGGCATGTTACTAGAGGCTAAAGAAAAGTATAATATTGACATGCAATATTCTTGGATGATTGGCGACAAAGAAGCTGATATTGGTGCGGCAAATGCTGCAGAGGTAAAAAATACCATCTTAGTTAAAACGGGTCATGAGATTGATGAAGTAAACTCTAATGCTAAATTTATATTAAAATCAATGCAAGATACAATTGAAATCATTAAATAACCATGGTATACAGTAATACAGACTTTAACAAAAAAACTATTCTCATTACTGGTGGCGCAGGGTTTATCGGCAGTAATTTAGCATTTTATTTTCAAGAAAATTATCCGGATTCTCATGTTGTTATATTTGATTGCTTTAGAAGTGAAGAAATTTTCAGTAATGGTAACTTAAAAAGCTTTGGTCATTACAAAAATTTGATTGGATTTACGGGCGATATTATTTGCGGTAATATCAATAGTAAAACTGATTTAGCGCTATTAGACAATTATAAGTTTGACTATATTTTCCATCAAGCTGCTATTTCAGATACGCGTGTGTACGATCAAGAGATCATCATGCAGACCAATGTAAATTCTTTTTATGATTTATTAGAATTAGCAAAAAAAACTTATGCAAAAATAGTATATGCTAGCTCCGCTGCTACTTACGGTAGCTTGCCTTCACCACAAACTGTCGGTAATGAGAATCCTGAAAACCCCTACGGATACAGTAAATATGCAATGGATCAAATTGCTTATCGCTATATTAAAGAAAACCCTGAAATGATAATTGTAGGACTAAAGTTTTTCAATGTTTATGGCTCAAGAGAATTTTATAAAAACACGACTTCATCAATGGTGATTCAGCTGGGACATCAAATTTTAAATGGTAAAGCGCCACGTTTGTTTGATGGGTCGGATAATATACTACGAGATTTTGTTAATATTGAGGACGTTATTCAGGCCAATATTAAAGCATGTAATCCAAAACAAAATGGTGTTTATAATATTGGCACAAGCAAGCCTAGAAGTTTTCAAGATATTGCTGATATTCTACAAAAAGAGCTTAAAACTAACTTAGGCACTGAGTATTTCATTAACCCTTATGATGGCTACCAAATACATACTCAAGCAGATATTAGTGAATCTGAGAAATACCTTGAATATAAACCTGAAATTACATTAGAACAAGGCATTAAAGCTTACGTTCCTGAAATCAAGCGATTGTTCGAGGAAGAAGTTAAATCTTAATGAAGAATCTAAAAAACCAATCTCCAAAAATTTTAGTCATTGGTGATTTAATGATAGATCATTACTTGTGGGGAAGCAGTGATCGAATCTCTCCAGAAGCACCAGTGCAAGTTGTTAATGTTAAAAATGAAAGCACTGTACTAGGTGGCGCTGGAAATGTAATTAACAACCTTAAATCCTTGGGTGCACAAGTTGATGTTATTAGTGTGATTGGTGGCTGTGAAATCTCAAATGAACTAAAAAAACTTTTAAAAGATATTAATATTGACTCCAAATATTTAATCACTCAAAAAGATCGAATCACCAGCAAAAAAAGTCGAATCATTGCCTCACACCAACAAGTAGTAAGGTACGACAGAGAAAGCACAGATGCAATTAATAATGAATCACAAAATGCAATTCTAGAGACATTTGAAAAAATAATCTCTAATTATGATAATGTACTGTTATCAGACTATGGCAAAGGCTTATTAACCTTTAGCCTAACTCAATCTTTGATTTCTATCGCCAATAAAAACTATAAAAGAGTATTAGTCGATCCAAAAGGGTTAGATTATTCAAAATACAAAGGCGCATATCTACTCACGCCAAATAAAAAAGAGGCTAGTGAAGCGACTGGTATTAACATCATTGATGACGCAAGTCTTTCTCGTTGCATTAAACAACTAAAAAACAAGTGTAGCTTAGAGGTATCATTGATTACGCTAAGTGAACAAGGGGTTGCTGTTTATGATGACAAACTTCGTATTCATCCAACCGTCGCTAGAGAGGTGTTCGATGTAACCGGCGCTGGCGATACAGTACTTGCATCATTAGGTTTTTCTCTTGCTTGCAACTACAACATTGATGATGCCGTTGAATTTTCTAATTTATCTGCCGGCGTAGTTGTAGGTAAAATTGGTAGTGCTACTGCTACGCTAAATGAAATTATCGAATACGAATCAAGTCTTAATAAGTCTACTAGTGATGGACATATTAAGACTTTTGATGAAATAAAAGACTTGACTGTAGACTTAAAAAACCGAGGTAAAAAAATAGTTTTTACCAATGGCTGTTTTGATATTTTGCACGTCGGTCATGTAAAATATCTAGAAGAAGCTAAAAGCTTTGGAGATGTGCTTATTTTAGGCTTGAACTCTGATGAATCTGTAACAACCTTAAAAGGTGAAGGGCGTCCTATAAACCCACAAATGGATCGGGCTTATATTCTTGCTGCATTAGAACCGGTTGATTATGTGGTTATTTTTAATGAAGAGACACCTTATGATTTAATCAAACTAATCAAACCTCATACTTTAGTAAAAGGTGGTGACTATAAAGGTAAAAAAGTTGCTGGGCAAGGTATAGCTGATGAATTAAAACTTGTACAATTTGTTGATGGGAAAAGTACCACAAAAACTATTGAAAGGATTCTTAAATCATGAAAAAAATTATTGAATATGAATTTAATGAGCATTTGAAAACCACCAAAGCAACAATGGATTCTATTTATGAATCAATAGAATCTACTGCACAAATTTGTATTAATTCCCTTAAAAACGGCGGAAAAATTCTAATATTTGGAAATGGCGGTAGTGCCGCTGATGCTCAACACATTACCGCAGAATTAGTTGGTCGCTACAAAGTAGAACGCAAAGGTTTGTCTGCCATTGCACTGACTACTGATAGTTCAGCGCTTACCTGTATTAGTAATGATTATGGATATGAACAAGTCTTTAGTCGCCAAATAGAGGCGTTGGCTAACAATGGCGATGTAGCAATTGGCATTAGTACTGGAGGCACTAGTACCAATGTCATCAATGCTCTTGATATTGCTAAAAATATAGGCTGTAAAACTGTTGGTTTTAGTGGTCGTGGAGGCGGAAAAATGAATGCTCTATGCGATGTAAATATTGTTGTTCCAGATGATGACACACCCAGAATTCAAGAAATGCATATATTAATTGGCCACACAATCTGTCAATTAATTGATAATGAATTTACTTGACCACTATAATTTATTATGGTCAAGTAAATTCTAAAGACTCTTTAAAGAATATAAATTTTAGGGGCTGACACCTAATAATTCTCCTTTAGTAACTTTTTTAAGTCTACCAACAGATCCATTGGCGTACCAATATTAAACCTCCATTCACTTTCCTTTAAGGATAAATGAAAGTGTCGCCTAGGAATTCCATTAAATTTTCTCATGTGCCTCTTTGCTTGATTCCACTCTGTTCAGTACTCCCTTGAGGGGTAAAAGTTTTCAATACCATTAATATGGTTTTGTTTTTGAGCAAACAACTTGGAATGATTAATTCTATAGTGTTTAAACTCTGATACATCTAGTGCATTATACGAGCGCCAACAGTCTGTGTAAACAA
>Ga0209662_1001257_pt1 | contig 11888 bp, 5 predicted proteins | sample SaaInlV_150m_DNA_4_FD_184662 | JGI IMG/M metagenome (GOLD analysis project Ga0209662, IMG submission 184662) | Marine microbial communities from expanding oxygen minimum zones in the Saanich Inlet - SI072_LV_150m_DNA (SPAdes) (version 2) | ecosystem: Environmental > Aquatic > Marine > Intertidal...
GTATTTCTCGGCACATTTGTATTTCTCGGCACAGAACCAGGCACATTTGTATTTCTCGGCACATTTGTATTTCTCGGCACAGAACCAGGCACATTTGTATTTCTCGGCACATTTGTATTACTCGGCACAGAACCAGGCACATTTGTATTTCTCGGCACATTTGTATGTCTAGTGTGCATTGTCGATATCGATTTAAATGTCGGCACAATTGTAGTACCAGTATCAGGAGCAGGAGCAGGAGCAGGAGCAGGAGCAGGAGCAGGAGCAGGAGCAGTAGCAGTAGCAGGAGCAGGTGCAGGAGCAGTAGCAGTAGCAGGCACATCACCAGGCACATCACCAGGCACATCACCAGGCACATCACCAGAACCAGTATCAGGAATACCAGAACCAGAACCAGTAGCAGGAGCAGGAGCAGAACCACCTTGTGGTGTGCTATTTATAGAATCTTTCTGAACACATAAGCCCTGTTCATCATCCCAATTTGTATCATCACCGCAGCATCCATCAGAATAACAAAGTCCTAAATCTCTAAATAAATTATTATAATTTGAACCAGCAGGAGAAGAAGAAATCTGTAGTAAATGAGGAGGAGGCAATTCTAATTTATTGAAATTAATTTGACTACGAGATTGTATATTGATGTAAATGTAAAATGCGACAAGAGTCCATAAAGCGAAATTAAAGATATGTAATAATGTGAATACTGTGTTTGTGCCTTGTTCAAGCGGTTGTGTAAATAAATGACGGGTAATCAATAACAAACATATATGAATAAAAACGCATAATATAAATACCATAATAATTTTAGTATATGCGGTCTTTCTTAAGCGATTGGATTCGGTTAATAATACCTTACGACGTTCTTCCATTTCGGCTTGGTCGATTAATAATTTTTTCTTGTCTAATCTCGCCTTTTCAGATTCAACAATATCAATCATTTTGTTTTGTTCATTTAAAATGTTATTAGCGGATGTATTCGCAGACTTATATACATCATTGTTTTTTTTTATCTTTTCCTGAAGGTCTAAAACATAACTAGCGACTAAAGGTGCACTATTAACATCGGGATAAGAATTGGATAAATCAGTTAAATAATTTTGTTGAACATGAAATACTCCAGATAAATCGAAATTTCCATTATTATTCGGCATTATATATTACTAATTGTATATATTAGAAATATATAAATCTTTCATGTATATATTGAATTACGTCAAATATTCCATCTTTTGAATATTTAATCCCGTGCTAACATTATAGCAAAAACAATCATAGTAACACTGGTGACTGTTCCTAAAGCAAGTAATAATTTTGTATTATCATTGAGTTCATTATTATCCATAACCCTTTTTTTGCGAATGTCTGCTTGTAATTTTGTTCTAAAATGTAATAACTCATCACCTTTATGGTCGTATTTTGGCTCATCTCTCATGTAATTATATAAGTTATTCATTTTTGGTATTTTATCATTTAATAATTCGTGTTGTTTGTGTATATTCATCATTTTATCACTATATTTGGCGCTTTTTTTTAAATTGCCTTTGATAACATCGTGTGTATCTGAAATAGCGTGTGTATCTTTAAACTGGTGTTCAATAGATTCTTGTGCGGGTCCTCGTCCTTGAAAAGTCTCTTTAAATTCACCATTTTGAAAATAACGTGCGTCCTCATATAATATTTTTTTAGCATCATTTTCTTGTTTAATATATTCAATATTACCACAATCACCAAGTCTTTTTGGTGTTACAATGTCGTTCTCGGCCATAGCATATTTAGAATATTTAAAATCATCTGAATAGTCGTAAGTGTTTTGAATAAACTTATTTTGATTCAGTTTAATACCACTACAATTAGCATCACTACCAATATCTAATTTATAATTTCGAACGTGTAATGTAGATGAATTATTATCGATAGGATGTTCGCTATTTTTTGGTACAACGCGATTATAATAAGGCATTGTAGTACCGGTAACACATTTCGAATTTTTATTGGAAGTGTATGTGAAATAATGATTACAATCAATCTTCGAGTTACATAGTTCTTTACATTGTGTTCCAGTAATGTCGTATACATTAGTTAAAGAATCATTATCAACACTTGAACGATTTGGATAGTAACCCGTTTTTTCATGATAATTGTCTGAATATTCTAATATAGAATTTGATAGGTCGTCACTAAACTTGCTCATTTCGTATATATCGCTTTCATTATCTTTATCATCCTTAATCTGAAACGTTTTTCCCATTCGAGAATCACTATTTAAAATACATAAATAGTAACTAAAAGGAGGTTCATTAGAAGAAAAGAATTGAGTATATTTAATATTAATGTTAGGAATATCACCGTATGAAATACGATTAAATTGATTGTAGTCATATTTTCCATCTACTATATCTACTAGTTTTTCACGAATACTAGAATAAAACCGGTGTAAGTCATCGTGGTTATTCACCACAATTTCATTATCTTCGATAGTGAATCTAGAATAACATAGAAAATTATCATCAATTAAATCATTTTTATTTTCAGTTACAAAAGCACAATATAATAAGAGAGGTGGTTTAACATTTGTAAAAAAAGGAAGTTTATCAATAACTGAACCATTATGTTTCATAGTAAGATTAAATTTTAAAGTCTCGAATGTATTTTCCTTACCAAGTAAATCACTTGTAAAAAAACACTGGATACGTATAGGAACGTGTTGATTAATATTATAATGTGTTTGATAGGTAGATGTATTATTATTTAATGTTGAATTTTTAGATGTAAATTCACAAATAGAATGATTACCAATCCAAATATGAACGGTACAACCAGCATTCTCGATAGTAAATTCATATGAACCATTCTCAACATATACTAAACCAGTAATATCAAGAGATATCATTTTAGTTTCTTCCACAATTATGTCTGACGTTAAATCACTTAAGTTTGATGCTAAAAATGTATTAATATCAGAAATATTACCAGATTTACTAGCTGTATTTTCAATAGAAGCGTTATATGATAAATTTGTATTGTCTGTGTCTAATATATTTATTGGTTGTGTGAATAATTGTGGGTCATTACTGGTATTTAAAATATATTTTAAACCATCCTCTCGATTTGTTAAAGTATTTGTGAACTCTTTTTCTTTGTATCGATTGTACATTTTTGCTAAATTCATTCTCCATGCATCGATACCGTTTTTTATAGGTAATGCTTTCCAATCGCTAATTGAAGACAAACTTTCTCTATTTAAATTACCTAAATTACGGCTAGTGACTCCATTAGGACTTTCTTCAAAGTGATAATATTTATAAGGGTCATCTACTTGATTTTCCGCTTTTTGTTCAACTTTTGTTACATATTCTTTATAATTTTTAACAAAATCTGAAAGTCGGTCATACGTGTATAATTTATTAGAATCCATGTTATATATTTATATTAGATGAATATATAATGTTATGAAATAAATATTTATTCAACAAGTAAGTCAAATATAAATATGTAAATTAAATAAAATAAAACAATTATAAGAATTGTATTGATTAAAATACGGCTATTTATCCTTTTATATGCTGGACCATTTCGTGTATCTTTATTTTCTTGTATATATCGTAGTTTAGCATCTAAATCTTTTCGCATATCCTTAACTGCGTTGTAATTAATATCCAACTCTTCCATATGTTTATCATAATCTTCGTTGGTTTTACCGTCTTTTGTACTCTGACTCGCATATACATTTTCGACATCGTCTAAAGATTTAAATAATTCTATATATGCGTCAGTTAAAGAGGTTAAATTATCGTCACTTGATAATGCGCAAGGAGGGTTCATATTTTCTGCTGTCTCCTCGTTTTGGCAACGAAGATATCTCGCATATTTGGTTTGAAATGTATTGAAATTATCTGAAACTTTATTTACCATTTTAAAAACATCCTTTGGTTTTGTTAAACTGGCTGTTTCTGCTGCTGGTGAAAATTCGACATACATATTATTATTATTGATTCTATAATATATATAGATTCTATTATTTATTGTAGTAATAGATAAATACTAAAGTACTTACAATCCCGGCGGTAAGATTAATGGTTTTGAGAATTGCGAATTTACGTTTTCTTTGTAAGTCATCATAACCTTCAGACGACGTGACGTGTTGATTGCGCTGATTATACATTTCATTGACTAATTTATTATTTTTACATAATTCATGCTTGTAACATTTTTCTAAATTTTGGTTATCATCGCAATCAAATGCGTTTAATTTGAAATCTTCTTCCAATACCTTACACATATTATCATTTGGTAATTGATTGCGATGTGTAGAATAAAAAAAGTCGTGAGGCGAATAATCCATAGTAAAATTATATTGCTTATTCTGAATGCTCGACATTATATACAAATACCTGTTATAATAACTATTTGTATATTTTTTTATTAGACACATACTCTATAATAATTCGAGGTCATAGCAGTAACACTCGAACGTTCAATAAGACAAATATTTCCAGGTCGAACGCAGGTGACCATTGCGTGAGGGTCAAATCGGGAAATTTCAGGTAGTTGAGATTTTGATGAGATTTGTTTTTCCAACATAAATTTGGGTTCTTCTTCGTCGGTTAATACACGCATAAAAGGGACTAATGAATGCTCCAGAATGTTAAATTGTAGACGTTTAATATTATGAATAATAACGAAAATGCCGTCATGGTCGAATAAATATCGCATTCTGGTTAGAATTGTATCATTAGGTTCATCATCAATAATAATCATAAGTGTATCCTTTTTGGTTAATACTTCGTCGATAGAGAATAGGTCTTCGATAATATCATCTAAAGCGTCCTTTTTAATCTGCTTATTTGTCTGTTTTATAGTGAAATAAAATTTAATATATATCTTTTTTCCTTCGTCTCTGTGGGAAAGTAACATATCAAGTTGAGAATTAGATAACATCGCGTCAATCTCATTCATACTAAAGTTTGAATAATCTTCGGTGTTATATCCTTGTTTTTCTAATTGTTGAAGAAGGGTTGTTCTGGATTTATAAATACTCGTAATTCGGGAACTAATCGTAGACATTTTGCTAAATAGATATTATTATATATAATAATATCTTAATATCCTTTTAATGAATCAATTTTATTCTTATTCTTATTTTTATTTTTATTCTTATTCTTTCTTAATAATTTTTATATTTGAGAAATCTATCTTGCCTTCATTTACGTGTTCGTTTTGAACAATGTCTTGTATCATGTCTCTTACTACAATTGGAGGAGCATTTTCTTGGACATTGCTTGTAATCATTTGCGTATCGGGTTGGGAATGTCCAATTTGTGGTTGTTCTGCGGTGGAGTTATCACTACCGTTACCATTAAAAAACTTGGGGGCTATAATAACGGTTGGTTGTTGGTGTGGAACATTGTTTTGTAATTCAGATTGTCTATTTATCTCAAGTTGTTCTTGTCTTAATAATTCGGGTTTAAATATATGAAGTTGGTTTGATGGGAAAATATCGAGAGGTGAGACCACATTCACACGGTCTGCTTCAGAAAGGCCACGTTCATCGATTGCCTTTACGGTAATAAATTTTGGACCTACATGACTTATTTCCCAAGTGCGTTTGGGGTAATTATCGGTAGGGTTTCTCATACATACACTTCCACCCTTTTGATAATTATGTCCACCGGCTCCACTTTGTTTATCTTGTCCTTCATCTGGATAAGGAGGAGTATCTGGATTTTGAACAAAATCATCGGGATAAGGAGGAGTATCGGGTGCGAAAGGAGGAGTACCGGGTGCGTAAGGAGGAGTACCGGGTGCGTAAGGAGGAGTATCGGGTGCGTAAGCAGGAGAATCAGGATTATATGCCGGAGAATCAGGATGATAGGCAGGAGAATCAGGATTATATGCCGGAGAATCAGGAATAGATGTATGTTTAATATCATCTTTGCTTACTGCGAGTGTTAATTGTTTTTCATTTTTCATTAAGAAACTTCCAGATTTCTCTAATTCACCCGTATTCTCGAAATCATTGGTAGAAATACCAATATTATCGTCGTCTAAAATTTGTTTAATGACCCATTCACGTGTAGGTTTTGTATCGTTCAAGTATATGACCTTGTCGTCTATATTATATTCATTGACTTCATCCGGTGTAAACTGTTGATCAGGTGTTTCCATTTGTTTCTGATTTTTGTATAATTTATCATAAATAGCACGCATAAGTAGATTAGGAGTCATTAAATCATCTTGAGTGACCGTTTTAATATTATCAGAATAAGACATACTATCGACTTGATCTATGTTATCCTCGGTAACAATTCTCATTTGAATGTTAATTGTTTGTAATTCTTGGACTAAAAGTTTGAAAGAATAGGGAATTGATACAATACTAAACGAACGGCCAAATTGCGTGACGTGTTCAATACGCATATTATCATTTTCAAGAGAACCATTATATTTAATAGGTCCGTCCATCATAGGGCTCATAAAAAGTTTTTTCGAAGGATTGTATATCGAAATCATACCACTTTGATTACATATGGCTATGTGATATTTATCTGCTCTTTCCATCATCGATTCTTTCAAAAATTCGTTCATACCGTGAGAAATAACAGTATCACGTTCCATTTCTCCAATACGCAGACCACCGTCATTCGCACGACCACTCACCGGTTGTTTTGTTAATGCGGTTTTAGGACCTCTTCTGCGAGAGTTGACCTTGTCTTTGACCATGTGTTTTAAACGCATATAATAGGTAGGCCCCATAAATATTTCACTCTCCATTTGTTCACCGGTCATACCATTATATAATACTTCGTTACCATTACTATGATAACCATTTTTAGTAAGTAATTCACCATATACCCCAATCTTGGACCCCTTATTATTAAAAGCGGTACAATCACCGAATCCACCCATCATAGCACATGCTTTACCTGTGATAGATTCTACCAATTGCCCGATAGTCATACGAGAAGGAACAGCGTGAGGATTTATAATAATATCAGGACGAATACCGTCTTTTGTAAAGGGCATATCGCGTTCAGGAACCACCAAACCAACAGTTCCTTTTTGACCAGCACGGGATGCTAATTTATCGCCAATTGCGGGTATACGTTGTTCTAAAACTCTGATTTTAGCAATACGTTTTCCGTCTTCGTCGTCCGTAATAAATGCCTTATCTACGATACCGATTTGTCCTTTTTTGGGAAATTTTGACCCATCTACATAAGTGCTGGTAGTATTTGTAGTTGTCCCTGGTACAGGAGATGTTATATTAACGAGACCAATAAGTGCGGTTTCATCATTGACGAGTGTACCTTCTTTAACGATACCGTGCTTGTCGAGTTTACTGTAATCTGTACCAAATTTCGTACCAGTAATGTGTGTATTGTCGTAAATATTCATAAATTTTTTCTCATTAATAAAATCGGGAGTAGTTTCTTGCTCTTCGCGAGATTCATAACAAGAAATATATGAAGTTCTGAAAAGACCGCGTTTAATCGAACCCTCATTGACCAAGACGGCATCTTCCACATTATAACCCGTATAACAGGCAATAGCTACAATAATATTTTCACCATAAGGATTTTCCTCTTGATTAATATGGGTCAAATAGCGGGATTTAACGAGGGGTGTCTGTCCGTAATTCAATAAGACGGCTGTTTTGTCCATTCTTACTTGGAAATTAGTATGATACATAGAACATGCTTGTTTGGATTGACCACAAGAGAAAGAATTACGTGTAGCCGGATTGTTTTCAGGGAATATGACCATATTAGTCATCATACCAAAGATGAGAGAGTTATGAATTTCACAGTGTGTATATAGGTTTTCTTTGGAATCAGATGATTCATAACTATCAGTGTCCAAGGCAATCAAAGTGTGCTCACTTTCACTGTTATCGATGTAATCTATAACAGCCTTATCTTTTAAAAATCGGTCTAGTTTCGCGGGATTTGTTTCGGTTTCTACTCCTTCGTATAGATCGTGTAGATTGTATATATTCATTTCAGATGCCTCGAATTTCATCGCCTCTCTCTTTTTATTAAATCCGGTTGTTAATTCTGTCCAAGAAAATTCACCGTCTTGTAGTTTTTTTAGAACATTTTTGGGCTCATACGACATTTTCCCGGTTTGTTCATCTTTATAAAAGATGGGTCTACATAATCGACCGGCATCTGTATAGACAAAAATAGTCTTTAATCGAATATCAAATGTAGCACTTGCGTAGATGGGAAGAAGAGCGTTTCTTCTGTATAGACGGAATGTTTTCACACATTCAATGGGTTCATCAACAGCCCCCACCATAAACCCATTAATCACTACTTTTGTAATTTGAGACAGACTTTTTGGAGTATGTTCTTCGATTAATTTCATGCCCCATTTCTCACGCAACCATTCAATCATAGGTTCTCTTGATACACCTCGAGATATGTAAGTAGAAATAGAAAGATGTTTATGTAATCCAATGCTTCCACCATCAGGTGTATCAATCGGATCCATATATCCCCACTGTGAATTATGAAGAACACGTGGACCGACGATTTTGAGACTACTATCTAATGGTAGGTTGGTTTTACGAAGATGATTTAATGCGGAATTGAAAGAAAGTCGATTTAAATCTTGGACAGCACCAATACGTTTTGTATGAGACTGTGCTCCCCAATTGCCTTTAAATGCGTTTTTGAAACCACGTTCTAATTGTCTCTCTTTAAAAACGTCTTTATAATTCTGTGTAATTAATCCAAAAAGATTGCTTTCGTATAATTCTTGGTTATAATACAGGCGTTTTTCGAATTCCAAATGAATGGATTTGAGTTGAATTGTCCAATATTCACGGAAAAGGTCATATAAAAGTGACCCCACTAATTCGATGCGTTTATATTTAAAATTATCTCTGTCTGTGGGAAGTTCGCTTCCGGTATAGACGGAAAGTAGTCGATGAACAATATCACCGAGAGCATATGCTTTTGTAATATAATTAGATTCGCCAACGTGTGGTAAGAAATAGTCGTTTAATATTTCCAATGCGTGAGAAACACCTTTACCTTTTGTTAAAAGTGCGATATATTTGAGTGCGGTTTGTTGGGTCATAATTGTGGATGCGTCGTGAACGGATGGTATAAAATAATCGACAAATGATTCGTATTTGTCCAAGTCTAATAGACAATAAGAAATGATGTCTTTATCAGATATAATACCGAGGGCTCTGAAGACAATGAATAATGGGACAGGAGAACGAACATTGGGTATTTTAACCACGATTTGTTTGTTGGTGTATTTATTGGTGGGCGCGACCATTTTCACAGAGAAAGTGCGAACGGGTTTTGATGCGTTTTCTGAAACACATCGCATTTCTGCGGAATATAGATATTTCTCATCCCCCGATTTTTTGATATATAGCATATTATCGGCGAATTTTTCTTGCGCGACCACTGTTTTTTCTTTACCATCGACAATAAAATATCCGCCCAAATCATTACGACATTCACCCATGGAGTGACGAACCTCTTTTGGAAGACTATTTAATATACAAAAATCGGATTGAAGCATAATGGGGAATTTACCTAGAAATACCTTTTCTAGTGTATGGATTCGTGTTTGAGTATTACCTTTTAATGATGACTCTGATACTTCACGTAATTTAGCAGCGGCCTTGATATTCATTTCAAGACGTATTTCGTCCTTCTTTTTGCGCTTAATTTTAGTGGGTTTAGGACCACCACCCGTATTTTTATCATCTGGATCCGTAGTTTCTTCATCAGGTTGTCTCGATAATTCCTTTTCAACGGATTTTTGTAATGATTCCTTTGTTTCTTCTAAACCCCCTTCTGAATAATTATCAACCGTAATATTCCCATCCTTACTTTGTTTAATAAGTTCAGCGCCAATAACAGTGGGCATTTCACCGGGTTGTAATTGATCAATGAATTCAACGTCAATGTCGTAGTGAATAGTCATACTATAATTCATATTACGTAATCGGGCTTCATTAGGATACATATAATGAACATTGGATTCGTCGTGTATAACGGGTTTGCCGAAATATATTTTAGAACCGTCTTTTCCGCCCATATAAAGTTTACATTGGGACGTATATTCGTTTGTATCAGGGTCTAAACGAGAATAAAGAACAGTTGGATTTTTCTCGCGAAAAATGTTAAAGATACCATTTTTATAAAAGTCATTGTAAGAATCGATATGATGGCGCACTAAAGCTTTTGGATTGTCTTGAAAATAGGTATTGATAATATTCCATGTGGTAGCATTATCCATTCTAGATATGTCTTATAAATTTACTATATATATATTTATAAGACCTTTACGTAATTTATTACATTTCGATTTTATCATCGAAAATAGTATGAACATCTTTATCATGGGTTATAATTAAAATCGACTGTTTATAGGGTTTGAAATATTTAATGATTTCCAATAATTCCTGTTTTAAGTCTTTATCGAGTGCGTTGGTAGGTTCATCTAATATTAGTATCTTGGACGGATTTACAAGACCGCTAATGATATTTACGATTTGTCGCTGACCACCTGATAATTTTTCGCCGGAATATCCAGCGGTATCGTTATTTAAATCCACATTCTTGTATAGATTTTTAATTTTATCATAGGATAATATTTGTTTATAAAATCCACGACAAGTCTTATCGTCTTTACAACCATATAATATGTTTTCTAACACTGTTTTATCAAATAATCGGGAATTTTGATTAATATAAGTAATATTATCTCGGATATAATCGGGGTCGATGTCTTTAATATTAACATCGTCAATTGTAATATCACCTTTTTCAATAGAATGGAGTTTTAAAATGAGTTTTAAAATGGAACTTTTTCCCTTTCCGGATTCACCTGTAATACCAATAATTTTATGATTATCGCAACTGAACTCGATATTTTTGTTTTCTAGAACATAGTCAGAGTCGCTATTATAACGAAACCATACGTCTTTAAAATGAAATTTTTCGAATTTTAATTCAGGAGTGTTATTATATTTTTTACGAATGTCTTGAATACGGTCTTCAAAAATTTTAAATGGTTCAACTACCGCGTCTAATCTACTAATCTGTTCAATCGCATCACTGGCCAAAGTCGCACATGCGTTCATACGTTCTTTGAAAACCATAAGAAGTGTGAACAGAGAGACAAACTGAATTGCTGAAAGTTCTTTTTTCATAAAGAGATGAATAGAATAACCCGTGCAGACAAACATAGTTAATAGAGTAATTAGTTCAATCATAAATTTAGCAGTAGATACAGAATAATAATAATCGCGATGAGCATCTCGTGTCTCACTAGATTCCTTGGCAAACAATCCTGTTTCATAATTTTTCTGTCCTCGTGTTAAAATTTTATCAATATTATTCAATACTTCGGTTACGTGCCTCTCAAAATACAAATTACTTTTTTCATAGTTATTGCTTCTATTCCACATTATTTTCCACATATAAATCATCAATAAAATTGCTAAAACATTACCAATAATAAACATTAAACCAATCATGCGATTTTCATATACGAAATAAACCATCGTTACTAACACGAACATGATATAAGGCAATGAATAATTAAGCATATCAGAAATAATCATATAACACGTATTCGATAAACGGTTAATAGGTGTAGCAAGTTTAGTAAAATTAATATTACTCATATTTTCATTATTTGTTTTAAAAATAATATCCAAAACATTAAATCGCATCCATTGCTTTACTTTAGTCATAATGACGTCCTGTACCAATTTATATCCAAAATTGAATAATGCTAAAAATACTCTTGAAAACATAAAATATTTGAAAAATATCACACTTTTATCGAATGCGTTGTCTTGAACAGATATGATTAAGGCGGAATTGAAATATGTAATCACATTTGTATGTAAT
>Ga0209662_1001267_pt1 | contig 11842 bp, 12 predicted proteins | sample SaaInlV_150m_DNA_4_FD_184662 | JGI IMG/M metagenome (GOLD analysis project Ga0209662, IMG submission 184662) | Marine microbial communities from expanding oxygen minimum zones in the Saanich Inlet - SI072_LV_150m_DNA (SPAdes) (version 2) | ecosystem: Environmental > Aquatic > Marine > Intertidal...
GTTCCCGCTTTGCTATTGTCCCGCTTTGCTATTGTCCCGCTTTGCTATTGTCCCGCTTTGCTATTGTCCCGCTTTGCTATTGTCCCGCTTTGCTATTATCCCACTGTGCTTTTTCTAGTTTTTCTATTTTTTTATTAATATTATCTATTTCACTAACTACTTGTCCCATATCTTTATACACGTCATTAAGTATATATAGTTCCCCGTATTTATGTAAACTATATTCACCATATCTTCGTAAATTGGACAAGTACGGTAACCATACAGGATTCATGTACACGTCATAGTAAATGACACTGTTTAACAAAACGCCTACTTTGTCTTCTTCATCGGGTATTTTATATTGAACGTGTCCCACTTTATATGATTGAGGGCCCTGTTCTCGCCGAATGCCACCGTATCCGCAATTCGCGCAATTTATCCATTTTTTAAAATAAGATTCGCAAATATCACACATGGTTTCTTTTGAACAATTAAGAGTACATGTATTAATAGGTCGTGGCGAGATATCGTTAATAGTTGGCCATATATCTTTAATATAAATAATAGTTGGCCATTCAGATCCTCTGTTAGTATCCACCTTATTTAAAATACGCCTGACTAAAATTTTTGTAGCTCCATACTTATGTCTAATATTATCCATTAATATTAGACATAATCAAATTATCTATAAGTAGTCAATAATATATAAGTAGTCATTAATAATATAAAATACTTGTTGTAACGGGCACATATGTCCCAATTTGTAATATAGAACGTTGTTGTTGATTTAATGAACGCAACATAGATCCAAATTTATATACAAGCCGAGTTATCCATAAGCGAGCAAATGTTGAAATCCAACATAAAAATATACCACCGTCTGTCATTATTTTAGAAGAACTATCGAAATTACCACTGTATATTCCGTATAATATACCTACTCTTGCGATTAATAATAACCCACTATATAGTCCATATGCGAAAATTTTATTAATATTATATTGTTTAGCACCATAATATCCCAACAATGGAACTGCCGCGCATAATAACCATGGTAACGAAACCATTGAATTCATAACACATATAAATACATCTATACAAGCCATATATTTTACGGATTTACCATATTGCCAGCATTTTTGCAGATGTAGGTCTTCCGGTGGTATTTCCGCATAATATGTATGCGAACTGTTTGGATAAATAGGGGCAACCGACCCCGCTCCTATTCCCGGGTTTTCACCGGTCGATTCCAATTTGGTAGCAATAGGGATTTGAACAATAGTTTCTGAACAAAATACATCATTGGTCATGGAAACCGGTGAAGAGGTTGACTTTTCAGTAGTAGTATTAATATCTGACATATAGTTATTATACTAAATAATATCTTTAGTATAAAATATTATAGATTTATTTGGTTTAAGCAGCTTAAACTAACCAATATTCTTATATCAACTCAATATACAACATTAGTAAGAGGTATATAAAACTATATATTGTAATATTATGTATTGTAATATTATATGAGTAGCGATTTGAGCACAAAATATTTATACATAGATTATATTTTTCAGGGTAGAATATTATTTGCTGAACAACCTATCATTGTAAACAGTACACTTGGTATGGACACGCTATATGATACAATCGCCAGAAAATTAAGTATTTCTGTGTCTGATCGGTATTTTAAACTATTTTGTAATTCAAAAATATGTACTGATACACAATCTGGTGACAACACTCTCCAAAGTATTTTCGGGATAGACCAATATAAAATCACAGTTCTTCTTACTCGCGAATATTTTGAGTTCATTTCTAAAATGGGCCCTATAGCGCCCCCCGTTATACAACCTATAATGAAACGAGAGATTGTCGTTAAATATAACAGATTTACGTATACCACTACAGCAGTAACTGTTAAAGAACTACAAGATAATCTGGAAGCCAGGTACGATATATTACCACACTTTCAAAAAATTATTCGTAAAGGAAAAATAATAAGCGATTCTCCTTCTCAGTCGTTTGATACAATTCAACCGGGGTCTGGAAAAATTAAAGTTAAATTATTAAACGAAACTCCTGTAGAAACATCTTCTAAAAAACAAAAATCTGTTGACAAACCAGTTCCCAGTAGTTTAGAAGATTTTGAAATTTCATGGGACAATTATAAAGAGCAGTCTTCTATTAATGATAAATATGAGGAATTTGTAAATATTAATACAAATATGGCTACGTGTTTTATAAGATGTAAAATAGTAGAGGATTATAATGTAGTAAAAGCTATGAAAGATGTGGATTTATATATAAATAAAATTGGACTTGATATGCCGAATAGTAAGCTAGATTTATTAGATACTTTACAGGATGAGATACATAATAAGTTTTATATGGACGAAAAACCATTTATGACCTACTATGCACGCGCATATTCGTTGGAGTTATTAAAAGCTCGTTTAACACATCCCCGTAGTACCGAAGATACACGTTTTCTTCAACAAATGGTTAATCTTTTGGAACAATATGGGATAGATATAGGACATCCGTCGTGTATAGCCGAACAAGAATTTAGATCATTAATTACAGGCGATCCGGAAATATTAACACAGTTTTTAGAATATATAAAAACTACTAAAAATGTTCAAATGTTACATAAGATATCCATGTTAAATTCTCATACTGCTATATTGGACCCAATTGATGGAGGCAAAGATTATTTAAAAAAAATGCTAGATTCCGAGCAGAGACAATTTTCCCCATCCAGAAGTAATTTAATGACAGCTGGTGGAATTTCTAAAGACATTGACGAGCAAATTGGGGGGGATGCTAGGTGCTTTCAAAAGATCCATAATTTATTAGAGCTTGAAGGAGAACCAAAGCATGATTTCGGAGACGGTTCTAAAAGATGTCAACTGGCTGAACATATACTACGACCAGATGGTATTTGGCATCACGGAACGGCATCTGGTGAAAACAAAGATATTGATAAGATATATAAAGATTTGTCCACAAATATAAATACTAAACCGGTGAGGGAGGTTATCTCACAGACATCGCATGAGCCTAAATTATTTAATCATTATGCTACAAATAACTCCTACCATCTAACAGGGACCAATAAGTCTATTAATAGTAGATTTAAATTTTTTAAATTTGATTCTCATTCACCGGTCGATAATCCTGCAGTTATATGGGACCAATCTACCCAATATGCTATACCAGATTATCAAGTCCACGCCGATCGTGGGTTAAACTATTTTAAAACTCTTTTAAAAGATAATGGCGTGAAGCATTTTTTATTTGATACATTTGGCATAGATAAATCTACCGCCATCAAAAATTGTATGTGGGATGGAGCGGATGCTTCTCTTGACATACCGGTTCATAACGGACCCATGTGTGACGGTCCCGGTATAACAAAAATAACTCCGTTGGTAAATTTATGGGACCCTGCGTCAACTTCCAGGATATCTTTCGAAAGAACATTGAATATTGCACGCGATTGGGATAAACGCGAGGCCGGAGAAGAGGGAATAGTCATATCGGACGATGTGAATGATACTTCCAATAGTTTTGCGGCTCTAGTTAAATCGGTTTTTATTGGTAAAAACGATACGCTCCCGGCACCAGTTGGCGAATATCGCCCGGATAGGGGTTGGGATATAAGTGATACCGATTTACTAAGTTGGTGGCCTATTCGTGCCGATTTGTCGGAATATTATGAAGTTAAATTCAGACCAGACTATACAACAAGGCCGTTACAATTAATTTTGAAAAATCCACGTAACAAAACTATACACCGCACAATACCATTACAACAAGGGTTTTCGGTAGATCAGTTAACGATAATTATGGCATCTGTGTCACCACCACCTGATCAGACTGTGGCGGGGAGGAGGAAACAGGCGGAACTGCTAACAAAGATTCGCGACATAAAATCAGATGCGGTCCAGATTGACCTTACTGCGGCCAAAAATGCTTTCGATGAATGGGAAATAGACCCCGTCATAAAAATTAAAATATTATTAGATATGAAAAAATCGGGAGATTGGTCTCTTGTAAAATGGACATATATCGTTAATAAGTTTTTCGCACAAGACCATAAGACAATCCTTTTATCAGCCGATAAATTATGTGCTTTGTTTGGAATATTAAATGATATACCTGTATTATTCGGTTCATCTTCACTTACACTAATTAAAAAAGAGGACGGTTCATTATCAAATATGGAGGCCAAGCTTATGGGATATTATAGCGGGTCAGACACTCCATTGACATTAGAAGATATAAATAAAGATTTGCGATATATAATTAATCAATTATTCAAGGGTCCACATGAACCACCAATTACACCGGAGGTTTTTTTAGAGACTTGGACATCGGAAATATTTGAAGATACACCTATAATAGAATATATTGTTACACGACTTAACGACGTATCGGAATTATTTACAGATGAAATTATAGCTAAGATATTTAAGACAGGCGGAATATTTGTGGAATGCTGTAAATCAATCCAGTTATATGAAGCGGGTTTGGACAGGAGTCCGGTCGACCGTTTGCCCGATACAACTGCTAAAGATGCTATTGAAATAATGCGAGAAATTTCCGAAATCCTTAATTCTATTGAGAAATATTCTAAGGCAGGGACTTTGGGCACACATGATATTGCCATTGGTAAAATGTTAAATACAATGGTAGCATTAACAGTTGTACATAGCTATACTGGTACTATAAATACAAAATACGGGAGTATAAAGAGAAGTAGTTTAGGACCAAATGAGATCAAACGTGCCATAATTAATGATGTTACGAAGGCGACTGGCATGAGTGTCGCAAATATATGGGACAAGATTGGTAGAACTAACGATACTGATCGAGGGGGGCGCATAGAGGATGCGGCAGGGAAAATAGGACGGATTAAAGATACCATCCGTCGGCTTATTACACCAGATGAAGAGGGGACGGAAGATATCTCAGTTGAGTATACGTGTAACAGATTATTTAATATAGCAGAGGCTACTAAGCCTATTTTTACAGCACAAGGACCTGGACAAGATGAGACAGTTCTAAAAGAAAAATCTGAAAGAATGTCATTTTTTCTCAAAGACATGTCAAATATTATGAGTATATTTTTTGAATTTCCTATTATAAACCACCTATTTATTGAAATCCCACAACTGGTGGCATCAATACCCGGGACGATTAATGATAAAATTAACTCATTTATGGCTAATGTCAAGGGGGGCGAATATGTGACCGATAGTTATTGGGACCCAAAAGTTATTCTTAATATAACCACTGGTATAACTGATAAAATATTTTCAACAATTCCTCCAGGGATGGCGCGTGATATAAACGGGTTATCTAAAATATATAACTGTTTCAGTAGTATTTTTAATAATTCCCATAATAATATATTTTCAATCGGATCTATGGTGGACAGTGTACAAATAGACGCTGATGATGATGATGAGAAAGAAAAAGAGAAAGATAAATTAACAGATATACTTGTACAATTAGACACAACTAAATCACATATGTCAGTTTTAGCAGGTTTAGTGCAACCGGTTATATCTAAACATCATAAAGAACTTATGGAACAATATGAAAAAGCTCGCCTCGTGGGGGATGGGGATAAAATGGTATCTATCTCCGAAGAATCTGCGTCGGATACGGAAACCGGAGGCGCCGCTGCCGCCACCACAGCAATTGGAGATGTATCTATAGCATCAGCACATCATCCGGCAAATAGTGTAATTAAAGTAAAATCTATAGTGGGGATAATTAGTCCCACCCGCGCCAATATTATAGTTGGTTATGGTTATATCACAAAAAAAACAGCACGCCATATATCTGTTCGGGTGTTAACAGAATATATAGAGGATTCCGATACACCAATCCCAATAAATTACCTTGCTACATATGAGTCTGAATATTATAGAGCTGTATCGTTGCCAATCGCATCAACAATTGGGTCGGTTTCATCTATAAAGTCGCAAGTGCCCATAAATGCGCATCATCGACCCGTTAAGATAAATGATTTAGTAACAATTCTTCGAACAGATATGAAAACGGTCGCCGGATTAGGGATTATACATGATGCCGGCAAAAACATGGGGGAATTAAAAGTGTATGTTTTAACATCTTATGTCGACGACACCGGTGACAGCAAAAACATGGGCGAATATATATCATATGAAGCTGAATATTTTAGATATATTACTAAAGAGCAGATTGTGAAAAAAAAGGTTACTATACAATCCAAAATAGAACCCACCACATAATCCCCTACAGAATCCCCTACATAATCCCCCTCAGAATCCCCCTACAGAATCCCCCTACAGAATCCCCACATTAGAATAAATATAGTATTATATATAAATGCACTTATATATATTGCTATTAATACTACTAACATGCTGTATTACTTTCACCGAGCACCATTATAATTACCAATATCCTGTAACAATATCGTCAAGATCTACCCGAAATATGTCATACGATATACGATGTGTGCCGAAAATAGCAAAAAACAAATATCTATGGAATTATTCAGGAAGACAGCCTATACAATATGGAAACTGCCTGGCTATAGTATGATCAGTCTTGTAGAATATAATCACTACTTATAAATTTTATAAATAAATCATCTTTGGAAACTGTTTCTATATATTTTTTCATGTTTTCAGTATACCTAATCATATTTTTATCAGGCGGGTCGTCTTTATCATAGTCTTTAATAATATTACATATGTAATGTGGAGCAGAATCAACTTTAAACTCGGCGTCTAATAATGTATTTAAATGGATTAGAGCATCTTTAATATCCTCAGACGCTCTAATTGACAGGCTATTCACTTGTAATTTTATAGTATATTTATACTTAGGCCTGGGGATGATTTCCAGAAGGTTGTTTATAATTTCTTCGGCTAAACCCCCTTTAATATTGTATTTATCTATTAATGAGGGTAAGTCGGTGTGAATAGTTAACATATTGGTTTGTATAAGTTTTGGATCTTCGCGCCATAGAGTATTATCGAGAAATGTATATAATTCCTCCTGTGAACAATCGGGGTTATTAAAAATAAAAGTTTTAATAAAAACCGTAAATACTCTTTGATAAAAGAGTATTAACTTATTATAAGTAGATTCCTCCGATTTATCAATACTGCGTTTTTCCACATCAATAAACTCCTTGACTGTATCAACTGACGTGGTTATTAATATGTAAGTATGATTTTTGGTAAGCTCTTTCTTAATATTTCTTAATTTTTTAGACGAGGACGCATCTTTATAACTCATAAATGCTGGTTTTTTATACTCGTTAATATAGCAATCTATCCCAACATCCTGAAACTTCTTAACAAGGACTTGGACATATTCTTCTTCATCTGGGAGTTTTTTTTTGTAAAATCGAGTAGATTTTAATAGCACTTTGTATCTTTCTTCTTTTGATACGGTAGTCATTTGTAATATCTACTGGAAAATATTTAAATAAAAATAATTTAAGTCATTATTATGACTTAAATTAACTTAAATTAACTTAAATTGATACGATAAATGTTAAAGAAACCTTATCAAAGTCTACTTTCGGGTAGACCGTAATTTCGAGATTATCTTATTTAACTCTGTTTCGGTTGGAATACATTGATTTGATGTAGTAAGTGGTTTGTAAGTATTAAGTTTACGAGAAATACTAGATTTTAATTTCACAGACGTGAACATAGAATCTTGGTTTATGGGTATATTATTGTTTATTTTTACGGGACTTATAAAAAGTCCAGTATTTAAATATTTTTGGAATAATTCCGGATTAATGTTATCAAGACTAAGTTTAAAATTTATGGTATTCTGGGGAACTCCCAAGCGTTTCATTTTAACGTACTTACCAAGTTGTGGATGAGATTCGTCGGCCGGTTTTACAGACTTTGTCACCGGCGCGTAGTAGTGTTTTAAAGGAGTATCTTCGTATTCATCGTCTATAATACATTCGTCTAATTCAATGATAGTCTTAAATACCTTAGTCTGTATAATACACCAATTGATTCCCATTTTGGTCCCCGTTTGCCAGACATTTTTTAAGGTGATAATGTTTATACACGAACTAAATTTAGTTATATAATCGATCGTGCGTTTTATTTTATTATGGTCATATACCGACAAAATCGGCGAGCAAGGCGTACTTTGTATAGTTACATCTAAGTACGCGTTGGTATCCGATGTATTAAACCGAATGAATGACACCCATTTATGTGATTTGTTATCTGGTAAAGTTTTCCATAATTTATCTGAATGCGCCCTGAAATAGCTGTCAATTTTTAATAGTTTTTTTACAAATTTACAAGTTATTGGGTGCATTTTGTAGTCTGTAAAACACAGTCCAAGTTTATAGATACCTTTATATTGTTTTGGGGGAGAATAAATCATAATTCGGGGCGTTTGTATAAATAATACCTTATCGCCGTACTTTACATCAAAGTAATTAGTTTTATACGAAGATGTTTCAGGTTTATAAATATTAAAGTTGTCCACAATATCTTCACTATTAGTTACTGTGACATCTTCACTATTAGTTACTGTAATATCTTCACTATTAGTTACTACCATTATATATTCATTTAAAATTAATAGTTTAATTTTAAATAATAATAATGGTTCATCGCTTTATAACTTCATTAGACGATTTAAAATATAATACACGGTGTTATATATCAGACCACCTGTTTACAGAAAACGACTGCTCTCGTAGAAATATTATCGAATTAGATTGTAGCCATGCTTTTGATTATACCGTTTTTATGAAATCATATTTAAATTTAAACAAAAATATACATACATATTTAAAATGCCCCTATTGTATGTCAGATATTTCAAAAGTGCCTTTTAAAATACGTATTAATTATAAAATATAGACGGTTAAAGAGTAGATATGTATATATATTATTATTATGGATTGGAATAATTTAAGAGGCATCGCATTAGAAGAACCTAAAAAACCCCCCTTAGATTTTAAACTATTAGAATACCGTATTATGTACATAGTAAGGGAAGAATTAAAAGATTTTATTGAACAGGTAAAGATAGAGACAAACCCGTATGGAGAGTGGTTAGTATTATAATATTGTATTATAATATTGTATTATAATATTGTATTATTATATAATATTATAATGAATAAAGGCTATTATAAATATTCTGGTAGTAAATATGGCGTACCACTGCCATCCGAATATACAGGCGTTCTTGCTAAAAATAAAACAGCTGGTGATTCCAGTGATACTAATATAAGCCAATCCGGTGGATGTTATGATAGTTGTTTAGATTATATCATTAATCCTGTTAATGATTCGAGAGTATATATTTTCAGTCCACAGGGGGGTGATATATTGTATAAATATATGACAACTTTATTTTAATATAATATAATATATAATGCTACCTCGGTCTAGAACACTAAGTAATGTTGATATACAACAAAAAAAAGCATCGTGTCCAGGGATATGGAAACCTTCTGGTATTATGATGAGTGACTCGGAATTACGGAATAAGGTCGTTTGTATAAACGACCGCCGCGGCGTGTCTAGATATTACATTAAAAATGACGACACCGGTGGACGAGACTATATAGGACAAGATAAGAAATGGGAATATTGCGTAGCAGACCCTGAAAAAAGAGCTCTTATAACGTGTGCTATATCCTCCGCAATTGATACAACTGATTCAGATTATATTAAAGTTGCTAATTATATAACTGCATTGGCGTCCCATGGAGAAGTAGAACCGTTTATAATAGATTTTATAGAAGATTTATTAATTTATACAGATGTCTCTACAGATAACATATTGGAAATACTAAAAGGAGCCTTTGTATTATTACACGGCGATCAAGGAATGTTTTACGATATATATCATTCTAATAACTATATGTATGCTACAAAGAAATCCAAAACATCCAGTCATTATTCTATTGTTAAACAAGCCCGCATGGGCAAAGGAACCTTGATATCTATGGGTGACGATGTGAGGGAGAATAATTTTTTTGAATTGATAATGGGGAAAAATATTATATTAGATGACAAATCATGGAACCCTGAAATCGCCGACACATATCATAAATTAAGCGCTATGAGGAAAAAGGCGTTTTTATCTCAACATCAGACGGACCAACATACATGGTTTCAGTTCGAGGCTTCAAGAGGCTCTTTGCCGAATTGTGGTAATGTATTGGCAAATATCAGTGCAAAGCCATGTATGCTAAATGTTGGCCACATTGAATCGACTGGCAAGTATCTGCTAACAGGGCGAACTCAAAATATAGGCCCATTTGGGAAAAGTAGATATACTGAATCTAATCCATTGGTAATTAAATTGTGCGAGGACCCGGTAAAGTCCCGTGGGTGGATACGACTGCGCCCATGTGATTTAGAATAATAATAATAATTATAATAATAATAATAATAATAATTATAATCACATTATAATAATAATTATATAATATATATGCCTTCCTTAGCCTACCTTATTATCGTATGTATAATAATACTATTTGCTGCTATAACACAACCATTTATAGAAGGTTTTGTTATAAAGAGAAAGCGAAGTAAACATTTAGTCCAAGTAGGCGTTTTGCATAACACCCCTGCGCCAATTCAAAATTTAATGATGGGTTTAAATAAACTAGGTGGGCAAATTACTGCCGATTCAAAATATGATACTGTTGCCGATGATTATTTAAATAAAGATAATGTGAAATAATATTATATACAATGGGTGATACGATAGACGATATCGTAGACAATATGATGGATATGGCGACCGTATCAACTATTTTGATTACTCAGACTGATAAATGGGTAAAACATTTTCATAAAAAATTAATATTTAAAACGTTAACAGACGAGCACGTATTACGCCTATTGTTTTTACAAAAAATAAAAAAAGCCAAAGATTTAAACGATTCCATTAAAATATATACAGATGATATTGAATTAGATGACATGAAGTTACATCTCAAACTTAAAAATATATTGAAATATGAGGCAGATACGTATAATATTAAAATAATAGATATTAATGATTCTGTAGATGTAGAAGAAATTGAATTTTATAATAGAATAATTTGTTCCCGACAGTGACATTTCAAAATTGCGTTTCATACAAAACATTTTTGTCTATTTTTGTATATTTTAGTGAATTTAATACGGCAGATTCAATTTAGCAGTATCGGATATATACTTGATTTCTTCTTTCGTTGAATTACGGGAGGCTATATATTCGTTCCGTTTGGGAAATCTGGAAAATCTTTTAATTACTTTCAGGTGTCCTTTTTGGTGTGACAACGCCTCTTTTAAGATGTTTTTTTCAACCAATACCGGTTCGTTATCATATAACGTTTGTAGAATATTAACACCGCGCGTCTGGGCGTCTAAATTTTCCGTATGTTGGAACGGCATTAATACAAATAATAATTGTATAGCAGACAATTTTACCATGTATTTATCCAAATGTTTTTCCAGAAATATTAAGGTATTACGATCATTTGAATAGGCTGCGGCAGTCCCCCGATATATTTGTCTAGAAAATTGGTCTGTTAATATTATATACGCTATAAATCCATCTAAACTGTCTCCCCAATGTTCAAGGGAACCAGTTTCAGCCACCCGTAATACATCGGCAAATTTCCGAGTAATATCCTTATCATGTGTTGCACCGTTATTAAACCATCTGTCAAAATCCGGAGCATCTCCGAACCAATAATGTATTATTGTGGGTATATACGTATCATAATTCATTAAATAGTCTAACTATTTAATTATATAAAATTTGACGGAGGTTTATATTTAAATTTTTAAATTAAATATAA
>Ga0209662_1001271_pt1 | contig 11836 bp, 14 predicted proteins | sample SaaInlV_150m_DNA_4_FD_184662 | JGI IMG/M metagenome (GOLD analysis project Ga0209662, IMG submission 184662) | Marine microbial communities from expanding oxygen minimum zones in the Saanich Inlet - SI072_LV_150m_DNA (SPAdes) (version 2) | ecosystem: Environmental > Aquatic > Marine > Intertidal...
AGCCGGTATAAGGCTATTGTCAAACTTCATTAAATTATAAAGAGCGTATCAAATGAAAAAGTTAACTGGAAAATATGGTCTTCCGCTTGAAGTGAAGTTTTGCAAAAAATGTACCATGAATAATCAAAGGCCATCTTCAACTATCGAGTTTAAGCAGACAGATAAAGAGAAGAAGAAGACTTTAGCTTTTGGTGAGGATGGAATTTGTGACGCATGTCGATATGCTGAAATGAAGAAGTCTATCAATTGGGATGATAGACATGCAGAACTTGAAGAGTTGTGTAATCGATTTCGACGTAATGATGGCCGATATGATGTTGTGGTGCCAGGTAGTGGTGGAAAAGACAGCGTTCAGGCTGCCCATATTTTGAAGCATAAGTACAACATGAGCCCTATATTAATTACTTGGCCTCCAGCTTTGTACACTGATATTGGTAGAAGGAATTTTGATGCCTGGCTAGATGCTGGTTTTGCTAATTACACCTATAACCAAAATAAAAAACTACATCGGTTTTTGACAAAGAATGCTTTTTTAAATCTAGGACATCCATTTCAACCTTTTATTCTGGGTCAGAAAAATCTTGCACCTAGGTTGTCAGTTTTACTGGATATTCCTTTAGTTATCTTTGGGGAGAATGAGGCTGAATATGGCAATGCTATTGAGGATAATGAGAAGCCTACTAGAGATCCAAAATATTATAGTGCAGAAATTAATATACAAGATTTGGTTTTGGGTGGCATTCCTGCAAAGGATTTAATTGATGATTTTGGATTTAAATTATCTGATCTTGAAGCTTATTTTCCAGTAAGCCCATATGAAGTGGAAAAGACAGGAACTGAAGTTCATTATTTGGGTTATTACATTAAATGGCACCCTCAGGATGTTTATTACTATTCAGTTGAGAATAGCAACTTTATGCCGAATGATCATAGGACGGAAGGGAGTTTTAGTAAGTACAGCTCTTTGGATGATAAAATTGATTGGCTACATTATCATACAACAACAATTAAATTTGGTATTGGTAGAGCAACATATGATTCTGCACAAGAAATTAGAAATGGCGACATTACAAGGGAAGAGGGAGTTGCATTGATTAAAAGATTTGATGGAGAATTTCCACAACAATATATTCAGGATTGTTGTAATTATATGGATATTACTATGCAACAATATCATGATGCAATTGAAAAGTTCAGGTCTCCACACCTATGGCATAAAGTTAATAGTAACTGGGAATTAAAAAACCCTATTTGGAGCAGAGTTAATGTTTGATTGGCGAAGAGTTTTATTAGCTCCTGATGACTCATTAGAACATACTATTAAAGTGCTACATGAAGGTGGATGTAGAATTGCACTTGTTTCTGATAGACACGGTAAGTTATTGGGAACAGTTACTGATGGTGATATTAGACGTGCATTAATTACCCAATTAACTATGAAAAGCTCTGTTAGTTTGATAATGAATAGTAATCCAATAGCTGTAGATAATAAGGTTGGTAATAAAGAGATATTAGCCTTAATGTCTAGTCAGGGTTTTTTGCATATGCCAATTATTGACAAAGATGGAATTCTTTGCGGGTTGGAAACTTTGCAAAACCTGGTTGAAAAACCGAAATATGACAATCCTGTTTTTCTGATGGCGGGTGGTTTTGGCACCAGATTACATCCTTTAACCAAAAATACGCCAAAGCCACTACTAAAGGTTGGTGTAAAGCCAATTTTAGAAACGATTATTGAGCAATTTATTAATTATGGCTTTCATAATTTTTATATTTCTACCCACTTTAAATCTGAGCAAATTAGAGATTATTTTAAAAATGGTGAACTGCATAATATAAGCATTAAGTATCTTCATGAAGATACACCATTAGGGACAGCTGGTTCCTTAGGATTGTTGCCTAACAATCTTCCAGATTTGCCAATGATAGTGATGAATGGAGATCTTTTAACCAAGGTTGATTTTCGGCATTTGTTAGATTTTCATGGTAATCATAATTGCGAAGCAACAATGTGTGTACGAGAATATGATTTTCAGGTGCCTTATGGTGTAGTAGAAATTGATAATTATAAAATTAAGAAGATAAAAGAAAAGCCAGTGCATAAATTTTTTGTCAATGCAGGCATTTATGTTTTAAGTAGAAATTTGATTAATAAAGTAGATGGAAAATCCTATCTAGATATGACAGATTTTTTAGAGAAAGAATTAAGTAGTGACGGGGTTTGTCCTTTCCTAATTCATGAGTATTGGTTAGATATTGGTCGAATAGATGAATATGAAAAAGCAAACCGAGAAGTTACTACTGTATTTACTTAGTAGAATAAAAAGTGGATTGCCTTATTAAAACAGTTTTGATTGTTGGCCTTGGTAGTATTGGTAGGAGGCACGCGGGAATTATTCGATCACTTTTTCCAAATATCAATATAATTGTGTTACGACATAAGCAATGTAATGATGGCGATATTAAAGCACTAGGTTTGTATAAATGTGTTACATCAGTAAATGAGGCAATTGAGTTAAATCCACAAGCTGCAATAATTTCTAATCCAGCCACAAAACATATTGAAGTTGCCAAAAAATTAGCTAGCAAGAGTATTAATTTGCTAATTGAAAAGCCAATTTCAGACTCATCCAAAGGCGTTCAAGAGTTGATAGATATTTGCTATCAAAATAAAGTAATACTTATGACTGGGTATAACCTAAGATTTTTACCATCATTAATAGAATTTAAACAACAAATACATTCTAGAAAAATTGGAAAAATATATTCTGTTAGGTCGGAAATTGGACAATATCTACCTAGCTGGAGGCCAGAAGTAGATTATAGAAAAGGTGTGTCAGCACAAAAAAGTTTGGGTGGCGGGGCGCTGTTAGAATTGAGTCATGAAATTGATTATCTATCATGGATTTTTGGTAGAGTTGACTGGGTAAAATCACATGTTTCAAAACAAAGTGATTTGGAGATTGATGTTGAAGATAGTGCTTATGTGGTTTTAGGATTTGAAGAGATTAACGGAAACGCATTAACAGCATCATTGAATATTGATTTTATACGCCATGATACAACACGAAAATGCTTTGCAATTGGAGAAAAGGGTACACTATTATGGGACGGAATAAAGGGGCAGGTGAAGTTCTTTGAAAAATCTAGCAAACGCTGGGAAATATTGTTTTTATCTAGTCCTGATAGAAGCTTTACATACATTGAAGAAATCAAATCATTCTTCTTGTCGGTAGAGGCTAATATAAGGCCAAGTATCACAGGAGAAGATGGCTTACAAGCGGTTAATATTGTTGAAAGCATCAAGAAGTCTAGCGGTGACAATTCAATTATTTTTTGTCAAAAATGAAATATATAATACTTATTTGCGCAAGAGGCGGATCCAAAGGTCTTCCAGGCAAGAACATCAAGCAATTAAATGGAATACCATTGATTGGATGGTCAATCAAGATTGCAAAACAAATAGATAGGGTTTCCCGTGTTATTGTGTCCACTGATTCAGAGGAAATTGCAAAGATAGCATTAGAGTATGGTGCCGAGGTTCCTTTTATTCGACCAGAAAATCTGGCGCTAGATAATAGCCCTGAGTGGTCAGTATGGAGGCACTCTATTAATTATTTGGAAAATCAACAGAGTGAAAAAATAGATGCTCTTGTGGTGCTTCCAGTAACTGCTCCACTCAGAACTATAAGGGATGTCAATAAATGTATTGATTTGTTCGAAAAAGGTGGGACTGATTCTGTAATTACAGTGAGTGAATCAAACAGAAATCCTTACTTTAATATGACATCGAATGATAGTAAAGGCTACTCATCTCTTGTAATTCAGTCAGATAAAGGAATTACAAGACGACAAGACGCTCCTGAAGTTTTTGACATGGCAACAGTTGCTTATGTAGTAGACACTAATTTTATTAAAGAGTTTAATGGAATTTTTGAGGGTAGAGTAAAAAATGTTGTAATCCCCAGAGAAAGGGCGGTTGATATTGATAATATGATAGATTTTAAAATTGCAGAATGTCTAAGTTAAATAAAAATAATTTCCAATGAAAAAAATTGCAGATTTAATGAGCTTGCATGGAAGGCGTGCATTAATAACAGGTGCTACAGGTGGTATTGGTCAAGAAATGGCAGTAACAATCGCTGAACTAGGAGGGAGTTTGTTATTAGTTGACCGACCTGGATCTGATTATGAGTCTATAAAACAAAAGATATTAGATAATTGGAATGTTGAAATTGAATGTATAGATTGTGATTTAGAAAATGAAGATGCAAGAATAGCTTTAATAAATATGATTAATAAAGATGAGCAAGGTTTAGATATTTTAATTAATAATGCAGCTTTTGTTGGTACCTCTGGCCTGGAAGGGTGGGTTACTGATTTTGATAATCAGAGTGTAGATACCTGGCGTCGTGCCATGGAAGTTAATCTCACAGCTGCATTTCATCTAACTCAAGGTTGTACTCCCTTATTAAAAAAAAGCGATGGCGGTTCAATTATTAATGTTGCGTCTATATATGCAATTAATGGCCCAGATTATTCATTATATGAGGGAACAGAAATGGGTAATCCAGCAGCCTATGCAGCATCTAAAGGTGGATTAGTGCAATTAACACGTTGGCTGTCAACAACATTAGCACCACATATTAGAGTTAATACGATTTCACCCGGTGGTGTTTTCAGAGGTCAATCAGAAATTTTTGTTGAGCGTTATGTCGCGCGAACTCCCTTAGGTAAAATGGCAGACAATGAAGATTTCAAAGGCACAATTGCCTATCTTGCAAGTGACCTTTCAGCATATGTAACAGGTCAAAATCTACTCGTTGATGGTGGATGGACTGCATGGTAAGAATTAGAGGAGATATATAGAATGAGTGAAGTTACCTGGTGTAAAAACTGTCTGAATATGTCAACAAGACCGCGCATCAAATTTGATGAACGTGGTTGGTGTAATGCATGCCAGTGGATGGTTTAGAGAAAGCAAGAAAGAATTTGCTTGAAGAAGGGCTTGATCTGGCAACATGGGATATTAGTGCGGCTACTAGTTTGAAAGGCATGTTTTCCGTATAGAATTTAAATAGATTAATATTAATATATAAATGAAGAGTAATTAAATGAATCAAATTGAAAGCGTTATCACAGATAGTTTCTTTAAAGAGCTAAATTTTCTCGATCAAAGAGAAAGGAATGTATTTTTAGAATATATTCAAGCTTTTTCCTTTCTTTTTTATAACGATGATATTAAGCAAATTATTGAAATTGGTGCAGGTCACTCTACTCTAATATTTTCACTTCTTGCAAAAAGAACAGGATGTAAAGTAAAAACAATTGATATGAATCCTGAAGCCATTATTGGAAAACTTCGAGATCAGTCATTGACAGATAGTGTTGTTAATAATATTGAGTTTATTCGTGGTGCATCAGTTTCTTGTGATGATTTAATATCATATTATGAAAATTCCATTACATCAATAAATGGTGTTGATGTAAGCGAAATAGTTAAATATGTTGATCAATTTATTGATTTAGAAATGGATAATAGAAGAGAGTTAAAGGTTACAAAAGCATTAGGTATAGATGGCCTCAGCTCTCAGAGGCTAACAAAAGGCTTTGATGTTAAGAAGTTATTTACGAAAGAATTCTTAGGTATATACAGAACAGAATTTGATGAGTTCGCCTATTGTAGTAAAAATAGTGGCAGCGAAGGTGTGTTGGCTGGTTTGTTAGAAGATGAACAGGTTGATATGGTCTTTTTAGATAGTGGAGAATTTGTTTCTTTAGTTGAATTGGAAGTTGTATCTAAACGGTTGCGTAAAGGTGGCTATGTTTACCTTCATGATATTTATTTTCCAAAGTCATATAAGAACTGGCTAGTCTGTGCCTCTATCGAGGCAAGTGAGGATTGGGAGGTTTTATATATTGATAGAACTATACCACAAGGTATGTTGCTTGCGAGGAAAATTGCATGACCAAAAAAACAAATAAAGAGGTGCACCAACTATTGTGCAAACAACTGAATAATGTGTCATTATCTGAGCGTATTAATATTGTATCTTGTATTTGATAAGCGAACAAGTTTAGATTATGACAGTGAAGAAATATGAATTCTAGCTTAGCAAAAAATAACACATTCAAAAACGATGTAATTTTTATCGATGGATTCTGGGGGACTGGAAAATCAATAATCGCCCCAATTGTTGGTGCTATGGAAGGAGTAGAAAAACAAAAAATAGAACATATCTATGAATATTTATGCGTTCTTATTTACTTAAACAAAATTGAAGCTGACGCGGCTGATTCACTCTTAAAAATTTACGCAGATTTGTCTCAATATAATAATCTTATAGGGCGCGAAGTGAATCTTCGCTGGCATGATGATTCTGGGCCACGCAATAATCCTAACTCATTAAGATATGTTCAAAGAATATTTGGTAAAGAGGGCGATAAAATTATTGAAGATATTAATGAACAGAATCTTGCGTTAAATGTAATGTCACACATGATCACGCAAATATCTGAGCCATTAGTTAATGCTTATGGTAATAGGCTGAAAATTATAGAAATGGTAAGACATCCCGTTTATATGGTTCAACATTGGTACAGTTATTTATCAAAATTTGATAGTGAAAGAGAATTCACAATTTCTTTTGATCATAATAACCAAAAAGTACCTTGGTTTGCTTCGAGCTGGAAGGATAAGTATGTTGAAATGACAGTAATGGATCGAGCATTAAACTCAATTATTTTTCTGTATGATTTGTTATTTAAGTCATTAGATAATTTAAATATTCAGAGTTCGAATATCTTAGTAATATCTTTTGAGTCTTTTGTTATGAATACGGAAGATGAGCTTCAAAAATTACAAGATTTTTTAGGGCGTTCGCATAGCTATAAAATTAAAAAAATACTAAAGCAGCAAAAAGTTCCAAGGAAGAAATTGTCACAGGGTAAAGGACATTCTAGCTATGGATGGATCAAGAGTGAAGCTAGTTCTGAGAAAGTAGAATATAATAATCAACTAGAATTCATTCATAAAAAAGCATCAGAAGATGCCCTGCAAGAATTCGATATTTTGATTAAAAAGTATAATAAGAAATGGCCAAGCATTCTAAATCAGTACCACTAATTATCGTTGCCGTTGATTTTAAGTTTAAAGCTTTCGATTTAATGAAATTGCAAAATAGTAAGAAAATCGAATAATTTAAATAAGAAGGCACAAGTCAAATTTTATAAATATGAAGAACAAAAACACATTGATTGTTTTCTATCCTTATCGTTTTACATTAAATCACTTTACAAGATATGAGATAGAATTTTTGAGGAAATATTGTGATGTATTAATATTTGAATTTGGGGAGCTTTTAAATAAAGATTTTTATAAATCGCAAATGAAACACGAGGAAATACCGTGCTCGATTGTAAAGGTTAATGGATTACCCCATTTGTATCAGTTATTAAATAAAATTGAAGGCAATATAGTAATTCTTGACGATATACCTAGAGACTCATTTAAGAGTCTTTTAATAAATTTTCTTATAAAAATAAAAAAGATACAGACATTTATAGGCATAGATAATACTAATACCTTATATAACTCTGTGAATAGTAAATATAGTTTTTCATCATTTAAAAATCTTAGAAAATCTATTATGTATCGTATTTATACCCTATTTTTTAAAGTTGATGATTATCGCATGGTTAGAGGGGAGGGTCTCTTAGAAAAAAAACTAAAAACAAAAGATTTCTATACCCATTCTTGGGAGTATAGTAACGGCCTGAGTTATGAGGGAAAAATTCAGATAGACTTTAAGTACGCAGTATTACTTGATGGTGCTGGGCCGAAATTTAATAGTGACAATGCCCTACTTAATGATAAATATTTCCTTACATCTGATAAGTGGTATCCTTCATTAGTTCGATTTATGGAAGACTTAGAATCTGAGCATGGGGTTAAATTTTTAATTGCAGCCCATCCATCGAGTAATTTTGGCAAGAGGGATAAGGTTTTTGGGGGTAGAGAAATATATCATGGTATGAGTCAGCAACTGGTTAAAGGTTGTGAATTCATTGTGACTAGAGCCTCAACGTCCACCCGTTTTGCAGTTATTTATAATAAACCAGCTATATTTATATATAGCAATCAAATACCCAAAACAATCAATTCATATAATGACTCTTTAAACTGGAAAGAGTCTATCGGGGGTTCGTTGATTAATATTGACCAATATCCCCATAAAGAGATTAAAATTTTGAATGTTGATAGTGTTAAATATGAGAATTACATGAAGGAAATATCTTCATCTCAAAATTTAAATCGGCCAAATTATCAAATCATATTACATAATATATTTGAATATGATTTTAGTTTATTTGTAAATAAAGATTAAAATTGTAGTTAGTTATACTCTATATTATATAGATTTTAATCTCCTGCCAAATATTAAGAAATGAAATTTAACATAGTATTAGCCAACAATTGCCCCCATAGTCACACTCGTATTTCCTTGGAATATGCTCGTGAGATGATAAGTAGAGGGCATAGTGTAATAATTTCTTATCCCGTAGTAAGTTTCTTTGATTTTCTAAAATTTGAACTTAATAGAGACCTAGAACAACAAAAAAGTAAATTTCAGATTATGATGACATTAATGAAATTTAGCCTTAGAGTTTTTTATTTAGTATTTAATCCATATAATCACTCCTTCCGTGGTCGTTCAATGACCCAAGTAGATAAAAATATTGTGTTTAATAAATATGTCTTTTCCCCTACAGTTTTTAATATGCCTGATGCTGACATAGTTTTTGTATATCAAGACTATATCCTTCCTAAATTGGTTGGAATGCCAAAAGAGAAAGGTATAGTGGTGGGCTCTATTCATATAGATTATTTGATTATTGATCAAGGACGCTCAGCGATTGAGTCGTTTTTGAATCAAATGGTCTTGATAGATAAACAAATAAATGTACCAAGGTATGCAGTTAGTAAGACGGCGGAATCAGCAGCAGTGAAGTCGGGGGTTCGTGTTGACAAGACTATACAGAATGGTATTGAACTATCCTTATGTGACAAGGTGAAGAATATTACCAATAATTCTAAAATTATTATCACATTATTTTGCTCTTTAAGAAAAGAAAAAAGGTTTAAAGGACGGAGTTTCTGTTATTAATGAGCTGAGAAATAAGAATTTGAAGAATGTTGAATTTCATTCAATCGGCGATGTAGACCAAGAAAGTGCTTTGTCTTTTGATGTAAATCATGGCTATTTATCTGGAGATTCATATTTTGAAGCGCTTTGTAAAACAGATATTTTCGTATATTCTAGTTTGCAAGATGGTTTTCCGGCTCCTCCACTTGAAGCGGCGGCATGTGGATGTTCGCTTGTAACGACATTGGTCCCAGGGGTTGATGAATGGGCAATTGATGGTGTTAATAGCTTGACAGTTAGCCCCGGTGATGTAAGCGGGATGGTTAAAGGCGTTGAAAGGTTACTAAATGACAAAAATTTAATGAATGGCCTGTCAAATGCTGGTGTAAAGGTTGCGGATAGATATTCATGGTCAAAACAAACTGATAAATTGTTAGATTACGTAGAAGAACTAGTGAAGGATAAAGTCTAATTTTAATAAGGATAAATTATATGCCCAAAGTATTAATTACTACAGTGCCTTTTGGAGAGAGAAACAGTCTTCCAATAGAGATGCTTGAAAAAAACAATATTGATTATCTTATAAATCCACTTAAAAAGAAGTTAACAGAGGATGAGTTGACTGAAATGGTTTCCGACTTTGATGTGATAATTGCAGGAACAGAAGAAATCACAAAAAAAGTGATGGATAATGCCAGCAATTTAAAAATGATTTCAAGAGTTGGAATAGGTTTGGATAGTGTTGACTTACTAGAAGCGAAAAAGCGCAATATCGTGGTTTCTTACACTCCAGATGCACCAGCACCAGCAGTTGCTGAATTAACTATGGGCCTAATGATGACATTACTTCGTTCAGTACATGTTTCAAATATAGAGATGCACAATGGAAGGTGGCATCGATTCTTTGGCAAGAGGTTGTCCGAAGTTACTATTGGTATTATTGGTTTAGGACGCATAGGATCTAAAGTTTTAGAGTATTTACAATGTTTTGGCTCGCCAAGGATATTAGTTAACGATATTAATCCAAACCATCATCTTAGTCAAAAATTCAATATTGAGTGGACAACCAAAGATTTGATCTACCAGCAGTCAGATATTGTAACTATTCACGTCCCGCTAACATCTCAAACCAAGAATATGGTTAAGAAAGAGAGCTTACTTAGCATGAAGAGTGATGCTTGTATTATTAATACTGCACGGGGTGGGATTATTAATGAAAATGACCTTTATGACATTATGCGGGATGGGCATTTAAGTGGTGCTGCAATTGATGTATTTGACTTCGAGCCATATGAAGGGAAGCTTAGAGAGATTGAACGTTGTATATTAACTGCACACATGGGCTCAATGTCAATTGATTGCCGAACAAAGATGGAGATTAAGGCAACAGAAGAGGCGGTCCGTTTTTTGACTAATAGGCAGCTAGAAGGGGTTGTGCCAGATGAAGAATATGCAGTCCAAAGAGAGGGGTTATAATGAAGAAAGCAGTAGTAGTTGGAGGAAGTGGATTTATTGGCTCCCATGTTGCTGATCGTCTCAGCGATGTAGGCTATGAGGTTGTAATTTTTGATAAGTTCAAATCAAAATGGTTACGAAAGGATCAAAAGATGGTGATCGGAGACATACAAAATCAACCAGATCTTGATAGAATTATGCACGATGTAAGCGTAGTATATAATTTTGCTGCTCTAGCTGACTTGAATCAAGCTTTAGAATCTCCAGAAAAGACGATTAATATAAATATTCTTGGAAATCTTAATGTAATGAAATCTTGCCATAGTCATGGTGTAAAGCGATTTTTTTATGCAAGCACTGTTTATGTTCATAGTCGGGAAGGGGGGTTTTATCGCTGCAGTAAACAAGCTTCAGAAGCTTACGTTGAAGAGTTTCAAAAAATATATGGGCTAGACTATACGATATTGCGATATGGTTCACTCTATGGACCAAGGTCTGATGAGACCAATGGAATCTACCGCATAATCAAAACGGCAATGGAGAAAGGAATTGTCAGCTATTCTGGAGATATGGATGCTATGCGTGAATATATCCATGTGGACGATGCGGCAAGAGCCAGTATCGAAATGATAAATGAACAATTTAAAAATATGAGTGTAGTCTTAACTGGCCAAGAACCAATGAAGGTGGTCGACATGATGCAAATGTTGGCTGAAATACTAGGCTTTTCCAGTAATTCAATTGAATTTGTTGAGAGTAGGTACGCGGGTCATTACGTTAGGACTCCTTATTCTTACCAACCGAAACTTGGTAAGAAATACATTCCACCTCTACATGTTGATTTAGGGCAGGGGTTTTTAGAAGTAATTGATGAACTGGATACAATTAAAAGAAATGAAAGAAATTCTTAAAAAGATAGTTTATAAAATACTAGAGATTTCTCTTACTTTAGCTACTAGGGAGCAGGGCTTATCAAGTTTAAAAAGAAAATTATCTTATGTTATACCCGATCTTAGTGATCAATATACTTCCTTTAAGATCGATAGTAATTATCTCGTTAATAAAGTACGCTCTTTACATTCTTTCCAAATTTCATTAGCTCAAAATGCAATTGATATGTTGAAATATAGTGCCCCAACAAATTAAGACAACAAATTAAGATTTCTTATTTCGAACGAGTTAAACTTAACCCAACAATTCGGAGTAAAAAATTATGAGTAAAAAACGAACCAATT
>Ga0209662_1001278_pt1 | contig 11801 bp, 8 predicted proteins | sample SaaInlV_150m_DNA_4_FD_184662 | JGI IMG/M metagenome (GOLD analysis project Ga0209662, IMG submission 184662) | Marine microbial communities from expanding oxygen minimum zones in the Saanich Inlet - SI072_LV_150m_DNA (SPAdes) (version 2) | ecosystem: Environmental > Aquatic > Marine > Intertidal...
TTTTTCAGTTCAGTATATAATTTTATTAATTCATTATATTTTGTAGATATTTTGTGATAGTATTCACAACATACTTTGTATAAATAGGTCTGGTATGCAAAGGTATCTTTTTTTTCCAGATGATCATCTAAATTTGTATAATTAGAGTGTTGGTTTACATTAGACATGTCGTCTCTTTTAGGAACAATATATATCTCTTTAGTGGGATTAAATAGTTCGATATCGATGATACTCTGGGCGGTATGTCCAATGTATTCTTTACATATCACCCGATCAATAAGATATCTATGGTCAAAATTTTTCATCAATCGACTCTCTTGGTCATCTAAATATGTATAATCTACTGAAAGACACGGTTTTAATGTCCATACATTTCCAAACATGCCGTTAGTTGTGGGTGCTTTATATATAAATGGATGTATCTGATTGTCTCTAAACAATATTTCATCATTCAGATTCCGACGTATATTAGTAGGAATAGCGTCATGTTTTTCTTTATCAGAATATGATTTTTCTAATAGTATTGTTTCTCTTGAGCCAATTATATATAATTGTTTTATAGATTTAAGCTCGATTTCAATTTTAATAGGAACATCTTGTAGTGCAACCATGGGAATATCTAATCCATCATGTCTACTAAACCATAATGGTAACGGAACACTAATTCTTCTATTGGAAACATTGGGCACAGTATTATAGTATCTCTTGCTATTATCTGTGGAATGAATCATCCTGATATCTTCGATATTTCGGTAAGGGTTATACAATTCAGGAACATTACCAATTAATTCATTATATGTTTTAAGTTGCTCGTTAGTTAATACAGAATTATGGTAGAGCTCTATGTATTCGCCTTCAATTTTTTCAATTAACTGTGGGCCTATAAATACTTTGACATGATTAATAATACTTGAACCAAGATTAGTTATCCATCTGTAAGGTGCTTCACTTTTTATTTCGGGTAGATTAAATTCTAGAGTCATTCTAGATAGTAAATCACCGTATCTGGGAATGGTGGCGTACAGGGTCGTATTTGAATTAAAATGAAGAGTTTTTGCCCCCTCGAACTCAATATTTATATTTTCCATAGAAAAATTAGAATGTCTTTTATACACTGCTTTAAAAAAACTCATTTCTGGATTACCAGTAAAAAAGATATCTTCATTGCCAATAGCGGCAAGTTGAAGTAATGAACCTGTCATGTATAATATAAATATTTTTAATCTTTAGTATATAATCAATATACCAAAGATTACATTGGTTTAGCAGAATCTATATTTTAAATAATAAGTCTCCCATTCCAGATTTGATTTCGAGAATATTGTAGTAGGTCATATATACATTGACGTCATACTTGTACGTTTCAGTAGATTTTTTATCATCCCCGTATGTAATAGTATTCGGGTCTTTAAGTGATATTTCTAAATTTATATTTTTAATATGGGCCAAATTACAACTTCCACTTGGTTGAAATCTATCTGGATAGAGACTAAAACTATAACTACATATCCCCTCTACATAAGACTGATGATGTATATATGGCTGAATTTTATTATAATAGTCGTAGTCTTTCTTTTCTACTCTAACCATATCATCAAGCAATATAGTCATATCTTTAATTATATTTATGCTAAAATATGGGTAAGTAGTTCTATTAATAGACGGTATTAGATTAAAATCACGATAATTCCATATATTTGCGAATTTTGAAATATCATCAAGACTTAGAAGTGCTTCGTGTCGATAAGGTTGGGAGTCATCATCAAATAATTCTACATCATATGGTAAATAATTTACGCCTTTATCAAGTGTTTTTTGATTATCCGCGGCTGTATATTTGGCAATATATTCTAATTTTAGTCTTTCTAATTTTGACTCCGTATTTAAATACTCTACAAGTTTTGTTACATAATCACTCCATTCTTTACGCCATTCTTCACGATAATGTGTTTTTTTTATAATAGCTTTTTTATAGTCATCGGTTGTGGCAACAGAAAGCTCACTATCTAATACGTGTAGTCTATGTATGTCCCAAACTTGTGCCCAATAGTATCTTGCTTGTGTAATACTATAAGGGCCACTAACAGGTATCATTTTATTAGAGTTCCAGTAGTCTATTATCTCTTTCCATTTTTGAAGCATGGTGTGTGCGACAATGTTGTCTGCGAGTTCCCATGATTCCATTTGAATTTTATTGAATGCATAAACATCACTTGGGATAGTTGGTGATCTTCGCTGAACAGGCGAACTATCCCCTGCAAATGTAGATTTTGCATGTTCTAAAATCGTTTCATCTAAGCAACTCTCTAGTTCTTTCATTAGTGTAACTTGCCTACCTCTTATATATAGTGGCTCTTCTGTATACACAAATGTATGTTTATGTAATATCTTATCTAAAAGATACTTTAATGGATTATTATTTCCATTTTTAATTGCTAACTCATAAAAATAGGTCTGATAGTCAAAAAAATCTTTAGTATTACTATTTGTATCCCAATTTGTAAAATTCAACCAGTTATTTGTTTTTTTCATATCTGTTCTACGAGGTATGACAAACAATTCTTTACATGGGTGATTTGGCATTTCTCCAGTTATTTTTTCAAGACTGGAAATTTTACCAGAAACATTTGAAATTACCATTTTTCTAACAGGTTCGACTATATATTGCAGAGTGTTATTTCTGAAATCTTGCTGTAAACCTTTATCTAAAAATATATATGTGGCATTTAAAACAGGAGAGAATTCCCACCTATTATTTTTGAATATATTCATAATTTCATGTTTGTTAAAAGATGTTTCTGATATACTTTTTATTTGCGAATGTATAATTTCTCCACCCGAGCCCGAAATCGTATTATCAACAACACAATTTAATAATTGATTAAGTGGGCGTATTTCTATTTCAATAATAGCATCATGATAGAGTAGATTAGATATAGGCAATGAGCATCCAATATTTCTATGAAACCAAAATGGAAGCGGTATTTTAATAGATTGCTTGGTAGTGCTCGGTATGATATTATATCCAGTGTTTACATATGAACGCGATTCTGTTTTTGTTACACCATTTTCAGCCTCTTTAAGAGACGTAAGCGCATCACTGGTGTCAATAAGTGCTTCTCCTTTTAGATCAGATGCGTCGTCGATATAGCCTTTTAACTCAATAGCATCAGTCTCATTTATATCAGACGCCTGCTTTATAATTGTGGTAATAGCGTTTGATAGATTAAACAATCGTCTACTAGTATTAACTACCTTTATAGCACATTGTTCTAAAGGTGACTCGTCTAAGTTAATTCGATGTGAAATATTAATATCTGTGACGACCGCAGCTGCTAACAAAGTCGATTCATTGGCTATTTCGATAATTTTATTAGATTCTTCTATTGATGTATTTATATCTACTGCGGCGGACTTGACGTCATACAGATCGCCGGGAGGTGATGTAGCGATATAGATATTTAGTTTGGCTATTAAATCACCAAGATTATCATATAAAATAGAGAATTCGTTTGCTGCTTCGGTTGCCGATTCAATTGCAGACAACGTTTCATCATATGCTGCTAAATCAAACTGCTGAGTATAACTTACCGACCTATTTTCTGTTTTATCACTGGAATATTTTCTATAATTATTGATATTATATTTCAAGTTATTTGTGCATAATATATTATCTAATTGAGCTTGTCTATCACTATTTTTTGATAATCGGTTATAAACATGAATATATTCACTATCATATTCTTCTATTACATGCCCGCCTATTACTATTCGTGCATTCTTAACAATAATTTCAGAAATATTATTGGCCCAATGAAAGTTTTTATAGATGCCTCCATCCGTATCTTTCATAGAAGTAGAGTATATTTCCGGAATATCTATCTCTACAAATAATTTGTGTATTAAATCACCATTTTTATCTAGAGTGGTTTTAATTTTTGTAGAAGAATCCAATGATAAATTTGACACTGTATGAAAAGGTAAATCTATTGTTTGCATAGCAAAATTAGAATGTTTCATATAGATTTTTTTAAAAAAACTGATTTGTGGGTTTTTAGTTAAATAGGCGCTTTCGGTACCACGCGAATATAATTGTAATTTAGCGCCAGTCATTTATAATATAAAAATAAATTTCCTTTAATGTCATATTACTTAATTAAAGATTAAGTAGTATGTGATTATATCTATAATGGCATTAACTGCATGGCAACAATCTGTAGTAGCAATAGATGTGATTGGACCAGTCATATTTACAGGATTATTGGGTATGATGCGTTATACGAATAGGATTTCTCGGAGTTTATGGCTTACTTACTTATTTGGAATAGCGCTTACTTCTATTTGGGAAATTTCATTTGGTCTGGCAGGAGATTCTTTTTTAATATTTAAATTTAACAATCCTCTGGGATTTAGTGTTCATATTTTACACGCTTTTTGGGACAGTATTATATTACTATTTGGTATGTATTTCATTCATATTCGCAATGATAACGCATATTGTGGCATAAAACAATTAGTATTATTAACTATTTTTGGACTTCTTCAAGAATTTATAGTTGAGGTATTATTTAATGATAAATATTGGTATTATAAGACAGATAATAAGATGAATCCGGTTCTATTCACTCTAAATGGGGTCGAATATACGTGGGTTCCTTTTCTTGTATGGGCTACATTCCCAATTCTGTATTTAGCGGGAACATTTAGTATAATTGATACTTACGGCCCACTGAGATTACACGGACGTAGAGAAATAACCGACGACCGTATAAACACATTAATACATAACCCGCATAATACATTAGCTACAGAAACTATATGTAATTCAGATAATTCTACTATACTATAATTATTCGAGTTTAATATAATTTGTTTTAATTTTATTAGTGGTCGAATACTTTTCGTAATCTTCTACACATGTATTATAATATTTTTCAAAACGCCTAGCCGATTTACATGTGGGTAGTATAATAGTGTACCAAACACTATTAGACGTCTTATTGAATAGATTAACCTTACGAGTATTTTCAACTAAAACACAGTATATTTTTGAAAAAAAAAGCGAGGATGTAGGAGAACCTTTTTGGTCACCTACACATAAATCACCATTATAGGTAATATATAAAACTATATCGGAAGAAATATTGTGCGTATTTAGCTCCAGACATAGTCCACTGGTTAAAAGATTCATAAAATCTTTAACTGTGTCATTAATGGTTTTATTATAATATGTTGTAAAATTCATATATTTTTTACATGCTATCATTCAAATAATTATATATGTGAATGATACAAAATCTTTAAGTAGTGCTATAAACAAGTGAGCCCATTCCATTACGAATATCTAATACATTGTAATTTATAAAATACGTTGATAGATTATATTTATAAGTTTCTTTTTTGGGTGGTTTTTTTAAGGTAATGTTAAATATCATATTCTTTATTTCTGACATATTACATGAACCGTATGGTTGGAATTCTCCAGGGTGTTTTGAAAATGAATACGATAGTATTCCTCTCGCAGACATTCCATTATAGTGATTATGTATTTGGTTTTTATTAAAATATTGCACAGGTTTATTCGCCAATCGTGGCGAATTATTAAAATATATTTCCAGTGATTCTATAATATTCGCAGTATACTTATCGTGATTTGGGTTGTTACCTCCATCTGATTCACTATGAATAGTTGGTATTTTTTTTACAGGTCTATAATTCCATATATCAACTAAATTTCGTAATTCATTTGGTAGATAATATGGACGATGTTTACGATTGCTTTCTGCACTTGGCGCAGTTGACGCAGCCCATCTGGTAATATTAGTTATTTGTTTTGGCCATGTTAGTTCACCCTCATCGTCGCCGGTTTGTTCGATTTGTGTTTTTAGATATTTAGTTTGGTAATTAATATAATTTTGTTCATCTTTATTGTCATCTAAATTTGTAAAATTGAACCATTGATTTTTGTCTTTTATATCTGTTCTTGATGGAATAATAATAATCTCTTTAATAGGATGGTATAATTTAAATGCAATAGTATTAGAGCCTACTACGTTAGTAACATGTTGATTATTAACTTGTTCAATTAAATATGTCTGTGGATTGTTGACAAATTGTAACCTCTCCTTATTATCTAAAAATATATAATTGATATCAAGACGCGGTCTAAAGTCCCAATTTTTACTAACAAATGTTGTAGTAAAAATTTCAGAAGTAATATCATTTTCTGGTGTAACATTATAATAGCGTTTTATACCGAAAGTGTGGATATTGTGATGCCCAACAGGATCAAAATAGTTTTCCATTGTGTCATCACGAAAAGCCTCTTTTTTTATTATAGTAAATAACTCATTGAATGGACGTAATTCGAATTCAATATAAACTCTATGTTTTTGTAATGCGACTAATGGTAGAGCGAGCCCTGAAATTCGACTAAACCAAAATGACAACGGCACAGATATCGTATTACTCGTTATAGAAGGCAGTGTATTATAGAATTGACACAAGTATGGTCTACTATCGCCCCCTATTGGATAAGAATATGTTCCATTCTTGGTTGATTTACGATAGGATTTATCTATATTTCCTCCAGGATCAGTTAATTCAGATTTGTTTCCAGTTAATATACTATATAAATCATTTTTAGACTTAGATTGGTGCAATGTATGATACGCATATAAAAATTCACCTGTAATGGTTTCAATAAGAGTATTTTCAATATACAACGACGCTTTTTTAATAATAGCACTGCCTATATTATCAATATACTTAAATCCCTCGAGGTGTCTATAATCTGAATATATATCTGGCAAATCAAATCGAAACATAATATTATTTAATAAGTCTCCATTGCGTGGGATTTTAACTTTAAATATAGATGGTTTATTGTAGGATAAAGATTTGCCTTTTTGCTTATGACCATATATATTATTAAAAGTAACACATGGAACTTCTATAGATGTCATTGAAAAATTAGTATAGCGCATATAAACGGCCTTAAAAAAATTAATATTCGGGTTATTTACCAGATATGTATCTTCCTTACCTGTTATAGATAATTGTAGTAGTCCACCACCCATGTATTATATAGTTATATTATCCTTTAATGTAATATATTGAATAAATACGTATAAATATTATGAGAGGAGTATAATTCCACGGATATATTAGGATGGGCAAATTTAAATAGCCAATGGCGTGGTATAAATATAATGTTATACTCGTGTAAAATAATATCAATTGCCTTTACATTTGAGTTCTGAGAAATCGGTAGACTATAATGTGAAAACAATTTATCCTTACTTTTAATCTTCTTATATTTGGGGGTATATTTTGGATTTATTAACTCCAGAGTTATATCTGATTTTACCCGAATAAATAATATTTCTCCAGAATGGGATAAATAATCATTGTCTGTATTATATATGGAACTTTTAATAGATACGGATAATGGCGAATAGAGTTTATAGGTGTTAACATTTTCTAACAAACTTTTATCCTCAATAAATGTAATAATTAATGGATTTAATTGATTATATAGGTTGCTGCCGTCTATGTAATCTAATTCTTGTTGTTGGATTTCGTAGTCGGGGGCATATGCTTTATATTTCCGATAATGCATTATAGTGAGAATCACTATAATAATAATAACAATTTTAGTTAATAACCTCATTTATAATACGTTTACATTTACTTTTTATAATTTAAACACTATATTTATTTAAAGTTTATTTAAGTTATAAAACTATAACAAATGTCGACTACAAATGAAAGATTTTTAGCAAAAGTAAAATGGTTCAACCCCCGTTCTGGATACGGATTTCTTACCGACTGTAAGTCATCCGATGATATCTTTGTACACCATTCCGAGATTACCACGAAGGACAACGTGTATAAGACTCTTACACAGGGCGAATATGTAGAATACCAGACTACTACGGATAAGACTGGTAAAATATTGGCCGCACAGGTCACGGGAGTTCTTCGCGGAGAACTCCTATGCGAGAGACCTCGTCCCGCTCGTAAATCCGGCGGAGAACAGTCTGGGCAACCTCTAAAAGAAGGTCGGTCCGAGTCCCTCTAAAATATATTTATATAAAGTTTAATATAAATATATAACCATGAGCCCATCACCCGAAACAGGCGATTTTACAAAAAATTTTATAATTGGAGGGTTTGCTGGGGGTATTTCGCGGACGATAACATCGCCACTCGAAATAACTAAAATGTTACAGCAAAATTATCCACATAGTTACGGCAATCAATCGGTTGGTCGGATAATACGGAATATATATAGTACCACTGGATTTAAGTCATTATTTAAAGGAAATGTAATCAACTGCACCAGGATAATACCGCAAAATGCTATACAATTGTCATTTTATAAATATTTTTCAGATATTGGTGATAAATTATATCCTCGTCATCCCAATGTAAATTCGTTTATTGGTGCCTCTGCTGCGGGCATCCTAAGTTATAGCGCTATATATCCACTAGAAACAGTAAGAAGTAAGCTATCGGTCGATATTACTGGATCTAATAAACAATATAAGTCATTACTATCTGCGACAAAGTATTCCATACGTAAAAACGGCTTTAAAAGTTTGTACAATGGATGGGGAGTATCGGCAATAGGAATGATTCCATATCAGGGAATTACATTTTCAACATATAAATATGTTCATGATAAATATAATTCAAATAATAATAGACTATTGAATTTACCAATAGGTTCATTAGCAAGTATATGTGCTATCACAATTACATATCCATGTGACGTAATAAAGCGAAAATACCATTTATCCGGAGAGTTGGGTAATAAAAATTATAAAAGTTATACTGATTTGATAAAAACAACTTACATAGATTCTGGTCTAAAGGGGTTTTATCGCGGATTATGGTCGTGTTATTTAAAGATGGTCCCATGTAGTGCGATATTTTTTTTTACAATAGAATTATTAAAAGAATAGCAATACTAATACTGGACATATCGCGATTAATAATAAAAATTTGATAAAGAGTATTAATTTTTCATTAAATTAAATTTAAATGAATATTACTGATTGGAAGGATGAAGAGGGATTGGGCGATTATTTACCAGGGACCACTCCTACAAACAGTTGGACTGGTAATTTAAATGTATATGATATTTGTAAATTAATTACAGATACTTCAAATGTTCGCGATTTGATATGCGTTAATGTATCTGGGACAAACGGTAGTCCTGGATATACACCTGTGTCGTACAATAGCGGGAATCAATATGATAGATGTATAACAAAGATAATTAAATATGGAACAATTCATCCAAACGGAGATACGATTAATACTCCCCCACTTGTAAATTTAGAATTAAAGAAACACCAGCAACGAACGCTTTACGAAATGATAGCCAGAGAGGATCATCCATTTAGACTGATATCGTCCAAGAATTTGCTGTTTTTATGCGATAATGTTGGAAGCGGTAAAACATTATCAATTTTGTCATTAATTGCGCAGAGACCTCTTGTGAAATCTGTATGGTCGAACAAGTATTATCTTCCGAAGAAGACACTCAGTAAATATGAAGCTCAAAACTATGTTATGAAAGGGGTAAATGTTTCAAATGATATAGTCGTATTTAAATCTAATTTGTTAATTATACCCCATAATATATATAACCAATGGGTTACGTATATTATCGAACATACCACCCTTAAGTGTTATTCGATTGGGACTAAAAAACAAGCAAATCTTACAAAGACACTATATGACACTGTATTAAATGAAAATCATATTATATGCGTGAAGTCGACCATGGTAAAAGATTTCGTAAGAAATTTAGATAAAATATACGGTGAAGTATGTGACTCTACCTCCTCAACCACACATAGTCCCAATGTGAACTTAGGCGGGACTTCGTTTACCGGTGAAGAGATTAGTAACAAACTTAAACTAGCGTCACTTGAATTTAAAGACCACTTTAACAGTAATCCAAGTAAAGACGTGTTTGACAAATTAATAAACACAATAACTACACTCCGAGAGGAAATAGATTTTGAGTATTTGAAAGCGAATAGTGATATTGTTAATTGTGATAGTTTCGTCACAATAGAGAAACCACCAATGGCATCTAAAAACGGCTACATGTTTCAACGTGTAATTATCGACGAAGCAGATTCTATCCATATACCCGGATTTCCGACAATTCATGGCAAATATACGTGGTTAGTGACATCATCTATCAATAATTTGCTATACCCGTTTAAAAAAAGTAAATGGTCTAATACTCAAAATTGTTATCATACGCTTTCAAATGGAATCCGTGGGACAGGACTCATAAAAGACTCACTATTACACGCAGTCGACTATTCGGGTGGCGCTCATTATTATAAAGGATATAATAGTTGTAGAATCTTTAAAGCAATTGTTAGAAATAACCGGAAATTTTTAAAAGAATCTATATATGTACCAGACCCAATAACCCATTATCATAAATGTTTTACTCCACCAGGATTATTGGCAATCACTAACGCGATTAGTAAAGACGCACTAAAGGCTCTTAATGCTGGAGATACGAAAACGGCTGTAGCGTTACTGGGTTGTGATGTGGGGACCGAAGATGATATATTAAAAATAGTAACTGATAAACTATGTTCGGATCTTGATAAAATGAAATTGAAAATAAAAGAGAAACAAGAGTTTATGTCCGAAACAATGGGGTGCCTTGAACAACTTAACTTACTCATAAGTGATGCTAAAGAAATGGCAGATGCCGAGCTACTGGAAGACCTGGTTGAACAGAAAAAAGTTACATATAACGCACAGGTATCATATAAGAGTTCTATACAAACATGCTCGACGCATATTACCAGCATCGAAACTAAAATAAGAGGTATGGAGGAGCGCATAGGTGGATGTGATGATAAAATATGTCCAATTTGCGCATCGCCCGTAAAAGACCCCGCATTAACACCATGTTGTAAAAATGTATTTTGTCTGAGTTGTATAGGAATGGCTCTACAATATAGTAAAGAAAAAGAATGTCCATTATGTCGGGGAAAAGATCTTGATATAAAAAAATTAAATTTAATAGTAGCACCCACTACAAACATTGTATCTGGTCAAACGACCGGCGTTCTTCCGTCAAAAGTAGAAACAATAATAAAATTATTGAATGACCGTCCCGATTACCGAGTGATGATATTTTCGGAATATACTGAATCATTTACTACAATTGCCACTAAATTGAAAGAATTAGATATAAAATATGGTATAATGTCGGGTTCTTCTAATCGGATCACTAACATTGTTAATAAGTTTAAAAATAAAGAATATAGAGTCATGTTATTAAACGCAAACTGTTTCGGCGCGGGAATGAATCTGCAATTTACAGACGAGGTTTATATCTATCATAGAATGAGTGCTGACTTAGAGACACAGGTTATTGGTAGAGCCCAACGATTGGGGCGCTCAACGCCACTTAATATTCACTATATGTGCTATGAAAATGAGTATCCTGAAAAAAAGGGGGTGAAAACAGACGACACTGTTGTAAATGATATTATCGACACTGCTGCCCCGGCAATCCCAGGAGTATAGCGGATGTCTTTCCGACTACAATTTAAATGTATCTGCTATTATAATTAAATAAAATTATAACCTCAAATATATATATATATGACATCTAATCGTAAATGTCCACAACATGGGGTAAATTGCGATATGCAATGTAAAGACCCAAATGTAGATAATGGTATGATGACAAAGGTATGGGGTCCTGCTGGATGGTTATTTCTACACTGTGTTACATTTGGATACCC
>Ga0209662_1001287_pt1 | contig 11766 bp, 10 predicted proteins | sample SaaInlV_150m_DNA_4_FD_184662 | JGI IMG/M metagenome (GOLD analysis project Ga0209662, IMG submission 184662) | Marine microbial communities from expanding oxygen minimum zones in the Saanich Inlet - SI072_LV_150m_DNA (SPAdes) (version 2) | ecosystem: Environmental > Aquatic > Marine > Intertidal...
ACTTGTGTCATTTATTGACCTCCTTATAGTTTGTATTACTCTGTTCAGTACCCCCTTGAGGGGTATAAGGCTATCTTTGTGTCCAAGTTTGTCAGACCACTACAACAGGATGCTGCTACAAGACAAGTGCGATGGTGGTACTGTAATCCTCCCATTTCTAACGCTTGCTAAAAATAGAATCTCCGTTGTTTAAATAGCCTCAAGTAGCTTTCTTGGTGGAATTCCACCAATCGAACTATGAGGTCGTACACTATTATATATCCACATCCACTGGGTAGCTGTATTTTGCGCATGATCAATCGAATCAAAGATATGCATGTTCAGGCCATTCGTTTCTTGCTGTTCTGTTAAATCTTTCTATATAGGCATTCTGTGTTGGCTTGCCTGGTTGTATGTACATTAGTTCAAAAAGTGAAGAAACTAGAATCATAGACTATTTCATCAATATATTTTGATATGGCAACCAATAGCTAGAAAAATTTCCAAAATTCAACCAAATGAATAACGCAGCTATATACAGGCATATAACTCCAAGAACAAACAGAAGTCGAATATGTGAGGATTTTATTAATATAGGAATTCTTGAAAAAACAACCAGTTGCAGGGGAATAAAATAAATAGCAATTCTATCTACAAATGTAGAATAAGAAAATGCAATTGGTAAAAGTACGATACTTACTATACTAAAAATAAACCATAGTCTTTCGTCGTTATACCTTTCCTTAAATTCTTTATGATAAATAAAGAAAACAACTGCTGCACAGAAACTCATGAATACTCGCACTATAGCGCCGTCTGAATGGTGAAATTTTATTGTTACGTAATAATAAATCATATGTTCTATTTGTGCTATGAAAGATGCAAATACAGCCATCGCCATTAATGCAATTAATATGAATAAAGATAAGACACGGACTAAGTTAACTTTTTTCAAATAGTATATTACCGCAATTGGCAACATAATTAACAAAGTTAAATGAAAAAGCGAACCAATTATAATAAATACATAAAAATGCGTTCTTTTCCCATGTACTAAATCAACTAATCCCCACATTAAGAATCCAATTGCGGCAGCTTGTCTTGTATAGCCCATTGAAACAACAACCACTAAAAATGGAATTGAAACAAATAAAGCCAGCCATGGAATTGGCATAGTTCTACTAAATCTTATTAAACCACTAACAAAGAATATTGCACAAATTAAATTAGTGCTATAAATCCCATTTAAATAATTAATGGAAACCCAATGAACTAATCTATATCCATAGTCCCCAGTATAGAAGCTCAAGAAATCAAAATTAGCACCCTTGCTAATACCATATGCAAGGTCTATGTATCGAAACCAGTCCCCTCCAATTTCATGGCGTAAGCCTATCAAAATAGCCAGCATTAAACCAGTTAGCCAAAATACTACTTGTTGTAATTTTTGATCCCCTCTAACTGGACTTAAGCCAAATAAAATAGGTAGCAACAACATTGCCCAATATGTACTCATATTAACGTATTACCTTTTAATTTAAATTTCAGATTATTGCTCCTAAAATATTTATACAGGTCGAAATTATTTTGATGAATTAGACCAATTTCTAATTGTGGTAGTTGTCCATAAAATAACGAAAAGAAACACAAGCAATAATAAGGGAAACTGAGTAACTGTAAAACGTGGAGTTGCAACATTAATTATAGAAGCAAAAATTATCGACCCATGAACAATAATAGATAACAGACCCGACAGGATAAATAATAGGGAAATCTCCCTTTTTTGCAATAACATTACAAAAAATACTAATCCAATGATTCCACTTGCCATCCCTGCAAGCAACAACATTGGAAATACAATCATGGATACTGAAGATGGCTTCAAATCACCCTTTAGTGGTAAATACTTTATGGAATTATTTAAAGGAATATCAGACTGATTCAGAACCCAATTATTATAATCATCCACAAAAGGAGGGAAAGTGGTAACTCTTAGCCCCCATGAGCCAACATAATAATAAATTGAGTTTTTTATCCATTGATCGACACTTTGAAAAATCCTCTGTTTACCCAATTCCATCATTAACTCATTTTTCGAAACACCGGCTTCTTTCGCATAATAATCACGCTTATTACGTAAAATATTAAACTGAGCGTAAATTTCATAATTTGGCAATGATTGAGTTTTCAACCAAAAATAAGGCATTTCCTCAAGAAATAGTGCCACTTTACCAAACTCTAAATCGACCTCATCGGAATACTTCTCTAAGACTTCTTTATTAGGACCACTGAACAAAAAATCACCTTTCATTGTAGCGCCCTTACCAAAAACCAGTGTAGGAAGAAGTGACCCTCTCTGAGAAGTCCCATGATATTTATAATACAAAGCACTTTCTGCTAATTGTGTAATAAGTATCGGAATAATTAATACGACTATCCATTTCCATTGGAAATTTTTAAAATAATTTTTTGCAGCAAGAAGAAGAATAGGAAACAGTGCAAGTAAATATACCCCTGATGGTCGAACACCTATGGCCAAACCCACCATAAATGAAAAAATTAAGATATATTTTAAGGAGCCTTTAAGAAAAAAATTAATCAATGCTGACACTGCAGCTAGATTCAAAGAAATATAAAGCGATTCAGTTAAAATATATTTATGCAGAGAGGTTAACCAAATATTGCCTATCAATATTACTACGTATAAGAAAATAAACACTTTCTTATCGGTTACTTCTAATAATACTTTTAATAAAAAGAATAAACTCAATGAAAAGATAGAGATTTGAAGTATTGGAATTTGATTAATCGTTATTCCAAAATAACGAGAAACATCTAAAAAAACTGGATAAAATGCCGTTCTAAATTCTGCAAACTGTATGTATCCAGAACTATCGGGATGGAGTAACGGACCTACAGATGGAATAGACAGAGAAATTATAAATGAAAGTACAGTCAGACCAATTAAAAAAATATTTGTATTTTTCATGAAATTGACCATAAATTAAACCTCAAATATTAACAATCTTAAAAAAAATTTAAATTTCACACAACCAAGCTTGAAACATTAAAATAGCCCACAGACGAGGGGTCCAATCATAACGTCCACTAAGATGTTGGTCCCACATTTTTCTAACTAACTTAGCATTAAAATATCCTTCCTGCTGAATTCTTGATTCGTTTAACAGCTCATCCGCCCATTCGCGCAAAGGTCCACGTAACCACAGTCCCACAGGTATTGCAAAACCAGCCTTTGGGCGTTCGATTAACTCCCTTGGTACATACTTGTACAATACTTGCCTTACGGGCCATTTACCTTCCCCATTCTTAATTTTCATATCTAAAGGAAGTCTCCAAGATAATTCAGCTACTCTATAGTCCAAGAAAGGAATTCGAGTTTCGAGACTTACACTCATGGCAGCACGATCTACTTTGGTCAATATATCATCAGGTAAATAGGTTAAACTATCCCACAACATCATACGATGCTCAGATTCACCTATATCAGAAACAATGCTAGAATCATTTAGTTTTGTTTTTAATATAGAATTATCACTATAAACTAACCCACTCTCATTAAACCCTTCAGTCACTAAACTATGATACATATCGTCTAAACTATTAACTGTTTTTAGACGATAAGCCATTCTGTGTGCCTTATCACCCATTGATGCTACTTTATATTTGTTAGGCAATAAATAACCCGCAGCATCCCATGTAGAAGCTGGTAATTTTTGAATAGCTGTACCCAAAGTTTGTCGCATAATTGGCGGAATCCACTTTAGCTTACTCCATACACGCTCGCCCCATAAATAACGATTATAACCACCAAATAACTCATCTCCAGCATCACCCGAAAGTGCAACTGTAACATGTTGACGTGCCAACTTACTTACTAAGTAAGTTGGTATTTGTGAGCTATCCGCAAACGGCTCATCATATATGGTATGAAGACTTGGAATTACTTCAAATGCATCACTAGCTGTCACATATAATTCATGGTGGTCAGTTCCTAAATGCTTTGCAACCTCCTTCGCATATATAGCCTCGTTAAAAGCACTCTCTTCAAATCCAATGGTAAAAGTTTTAACTGGATGGCTACTAATCTTGTTCATCAATCCAACAATCATTGAAGAATCAATTCCTCCAGACAGAAACGCCCCCAAAGGTACATCAGAGATGAGTTGTGATTGAACTGATTCTAGCAATGTTTTTTCAAGCAACTCAATGGCTTCATCCTCATCTTCAATCAGATTGTTTTGGTTTCTTTTTGCAACACTACTTAGAGAATACCATTGTTTAATAGAAACACCTTGGGCACTAAACACAGATGATGTTATTTTTTCTATGGGTCTGGTTCTTCCACTTTCATCTACTTGCAATATGTATCCTGGCTCCAATTTATATACATCTTTAAAAATAGAGTATGGTGTTGGAACATACATATACTGCATGTAAAGCGATAATACATTCCGATCAATTTGGTTATTAAAACCCTTATAGGCACGCAAGGCCTTAAGCTCTGATCCAAATAAAAATACACCATTACTCCAACCGTAATATAGTGGTTTTTCTCCAAATCTATCACGAATGAGATACAATTTTTTAGATTTTAGATCCCAAACTGCAATGGCGAACATCCCTACTAGTTGGTCCAAGGTTTTTGTAATGCCCCATTGAGAAAATGCATGTACTAAAGTTTCAGTATCTGAATGCCCTTTCCAGTATTGTTTATATTTAGAATTGTCCAGTTTTTCTCTTAACTGCAAGTGATTATAAATTTCACCATTAAAGGCAACAACAAACCTCTCACACGGAGACGTCATAGGTTGGTGCCCAGCCGATGATAAATCTACAATTGATAACCTCTGATGCCCAAATGCAATACCACTTTCTTCATTAATCCAAGCACCATTACTATTGGGGCCTCTATGGGTCAACGCCGTTGACATCTTATGTATAGATCTTTCAAACTCCTCTTTTCTAAGACCACCAAAAATACCGGTTATTCCGCACATATTTCTTTTAAAATCAAATAAGGACTAAAAATCATAAGTAGTTCTGATAATAACTATTAATGTACTCTTTTAAGCAAACTTTCCAATCTCGCATTATATTTACACCCCTTAGGTTAAGTTTTTTATCAATTAATCTTTCTGATGGCGGTCGATCAGCAAAATATTCTTCTTTCCAAAAATCCGATGTTACTGGTGTGACTTTTATTGAATCCCTTAAGTGTAATATATCAATGAGCTCAATAGCAACCTCATAACGTCCTGTAATACCACCACACACCATGTTATACAGCCCCCAATACTCCTTCTCTAATAATAATTTTACATTATGTGCAAAGTCATGCGTATAAGTCGGAGTCCCTAACTTATCATCTACAATAAATAACTCATCTTTTCCTTGCTTGAGTTGCAACATAATCTTCTGAATAAATTTTTTGTCTTTTTTAGGACCTCCACCCATCATCCAACCAGCTCTACAAACAAGGTGATTGATAACATTTTGAACAACAAAAGCTTCACCAGCATACTTACTTCTCGCATAATGGCCTAACGGATTAGGCTGATCCCAATCATCATAAACATCTTTAGCTCCATCAAAAATACCAGCAGTACTAATATATAAAAGCGGGATATTCATATTATTTGAAATATATACTGCATTTTCTACAGAGATTGTATTAGTGAAATATGTATCATCAGGATGGAGTTCACAATACTCAAGATCAGTATAAGCACCAAGATGAAAAAGATAGTCCGGCTGAAATGATTCAACATCTTTCTTATATGAGTCAAAATCTCTAAAATCCAAATAACTTAACCAATCATCATTTACATCAATATCTGTACACATTAGGTCATAATCTTGGCTAAAAACACTATAAAAAGCCTCGCCAAGCATGCCTCCACAACCAGCTATATAAATTTTCTTCTTTTGGGACATAGTTTATTTCCTATAAAGTTCGTTAATAATTGAAAAATACTCTGTTTTCATCGCATGAGTTGAGTATTTCTCAACGACTGTTCTTCTGGCATTCTCACCGAGTTCTTTTCTTAGTTCTGGGTCTTTTATTAATTGCTCAAGAGCTTGAACCCACTCCTTATCATCAGTAACTAACAAGCCATTGCTCATATGTTTTATAATTTGTGAGGTTGTTCCAATATCTGTGGCTACTGTCGGTAAACCAAAAGCCATATATTGTATCGCTTTAAGACCACTTTTTCCATATACCCACGGATCATCGGAGAGCGGATAAATACCAATATCTATTTTTTGCATATCTTTTACTTCGTTATCACTACTCCACTGAATAACTTCTATATCAACTCCTGAAAATTTATACTCAAAATTACCAATAATAAGTAACTTAAAATCGCACCTACTTCTCAACTCTATTAATACATTTCTTAGTAAATCAAGGTATTGTTTAGAGCTGAATGTCCCAGTCCAGCCAATTGTAACCTTCCTTTGATTGTTGTAATGGTTGACAGGTAAAAAAACGTCCGTATTAACTGATGAAGAAATATACTTGCATTTCCTGTTCTTGTTAATATCAAAACAATAATCATTTAACGTAGGTGAGCTAGTAACAACATAATCAGCGACTCTCATTAAAAATTTATTCTTATTCGGGTTTTTTAAAAAAGCAATGATGCTGTTAACGTTACTACTAACAGCTACCATTGTGTTATCTTCTATATCATAAATAAGTTTCTTTGATAGAACTCTAACTATGCGTTCAAAGAGAGTAGATCCAAATGGAGTAACCCACATATGAATATAAATAATGTCATATTTTGATATGCGAAATAAATCATAAATCCTGTGAAAATAACCCCTAATTGTGCCTAATATTTTTGCAACATATCTTCCTTTTAAATAAACCACTCTCCACATAGATTGATTCATAAAAGAGGAAACAGTTATTTCATATCCATTTTCTCTCCAATGATCTAAATACTGTTCGTACTTTAATCTTTGGCCCGCAGCAACATCTTGTGGAAATGGGCAGATAATTAAAATTGACTTATTGACCATAAGCTAAAATTAGTTGTCCAATAGACGATAAATTTCTTTATACGAATCAATACCATCATTTAATGAAAAATACTTTAATGCCGTCTCTCGACAACGGTCTTTAGTATTTGGGTTTTTAATCAATTCTAACAAGTGCAAAACACTTTTCTTTTTTTCACTTCCATCAAAACTATTTAACACTACACCAACTTTACCATTATTGACAATCTCGGCCATATCTCCAACCCCGCTATTACATATACAGGGCACGCCACAGCCTAAAAATTCACCTAATTTTGTTGGCATTGAAGAAACTTTTGAATATAAAGGCTTAATTATGAAAAGACCAGCATCCATTAACTGCATTGCATTCATTACACCAAGATGGTCTTTAGTCTCTATATTTACCGACTCTCGACTAATTCCCGCACTATTTAAACATTCACGAATATAATCATGGCCACCCTTATTAATGATATGCAATCTTGCATCTGGAACAACTTCCTTTATTAGCTTAAAATAATCCAAGGCTTCTTCAAATAAATACCACACGCCAACAGAACCAACATAACCTATTGTAAGACAATGGCCTTGATTTTGAATTTTATCAATATCAGGCATTGGTTTAAATAATTCTAGATCTGTACATGTGGTTATTACCCTAAATCGTGGCATTTTCTCTTTTAAATAGGGAAATTTCTTCATCTCATTAACAGCTTTGTGTGTAAGAGAAATAACAATATCTGCATTCAAAAGAAAATATTCTTCTAGTTTCTTACTAATACGAAATAAATAACTATTTCTAGGCCATATTCCACCATCTACACGCTCATCTGCCCAAAATCCTCGCATGTCAAAAATATAATATATTCCTAATACTTTTTTCAATACTAATGCAATTACAGAGGGGACGTAACTTCGAGCATGCACAATTCTTAATTTGTGCCATAACACCAACCAAAAACTCAATATTAAGCCGTGAAATATATCCCACAGAGTTGCTAAAGCTGTGGGTTGTTTATGATATGTTAATGGGTGCCACTGAATATTAGCCCTTTCAATGCGCTCATTGACGTGGTTATATAAAGATTGATCCTCCATGTCTAATGATTTCTCAAAACTAATCAAATGAATAGTCCGTTCATTAGACAATCCCTCCAAATAGGATAAAACCTGAGACTGTCCAAGTGGCTCTAAAACACCATCATATGAAATATATAAAATACCGCTATGCACAAATCAAACCATTTTGTCATTCTTTATAAATAATATCTATCTAATTATCTGGATCTATTCTTTTAAGATGGCCCATTATCTGGGCATCCTTCTTAACCATTGAAATAAAAATACCAATGATGTTACCTAGCGCCATACGAACTCTATTGTAATCAAGCCTAGACATGCCAGCTGCTAGATTTACTAAGATAATACTAAAAGATGCAGTCCATGCATCAAAAACAGACAACCCTCTATGTGTGTATTTACGTACAAAATAAAGTCGGTTGATAATTTGCCATTTGCCCAAGAGATAGTACCGGTCTCCTCTAATAGAATGATGATGATGTTCAGTACAAGCATCAGATAATAAGACTAGGCGATAGCGTTCTCTAATATTGAAACTATAGTCCATATCTTCCATAAATCCAGACCCTTGAAACCATTCATCATAGCTGTACTTTTTAATTACTTCACGCCGCCAAACGGTTGCTCCTCCATTCAACCAATCAACCTCAATAGTTTCTTTTGGATCGTCAAGCATTGATACAAAGCCATTTGATAAAACCATTCCTGGAACATCGGAATCAAGACCAAAAAGTTTTCTTAGACCACCAACTTTCCTTTCACCGCCAACAATTGCAAAAGCAGCACCACCATATTCATTTGGTGCTTTATTCCAAAAATTAATCATTTTTTCAATTGCATCTGGATAGAGCTCTAGATCATCATCTAGATAGCCAACAAGGGTAATATCATCATTGACCCTTTCAACGCCTGCATTTTTTTGCTTAGAAAGTGAAGGTGGAAAAACACGCACATAATCAATTTTAAGAGAAGGGAATTCGTCAATCACATGTTGTATTTCAACGTAGCTACCATCAACAACAACAATTTGATCAGGTTGATGAGATTGCCTGGCCAAACTGCCTAACATGACACGTAAATCTTTTTCACGATCCATTGTTGGAACTACAAAAGCAATTTTATGTTGATTTACTAACATTACATATCCTTATAATTGTTTATGCTTTAACTTGAATTGGTCATTTTCTATTCATAACATTCAAAAAACAAGCTGACTGCTAAGATTTGACCCAATTATAGGTATCTTTAAATGTACATTTTTTACAAATGTTAATTTCATCTACCTTTTCGTTTCTATGCGCACTACGAACCTTTTCAACTTCTGTTCCTGTCCATATTTGGGATAATGTCTCAACTTTCTTTTTAGGCTCATTAAACTTTGGAGGTAATTTTATATCTCTCATTAATTCGAAGCCTTTTTTATTTTTTTCAACATTTTGTATCACTTCCAGCTTATCAATTTCATCATTCAGAAAAGAGTTATTTGATACGTACCCAATTGGATACATTGCACCCCAATCATGGCAACACATAGCTACACGGCCATCATAGGTTATAAGCATACGTTGATATGGTTGCTCACAAGCAATTCTAGAACTAGAAACCATAATGTTGCCATTGGCATCTTTCATGTACGGAGTATCTTTTGGTAAACCTAGTTGACTACATAAATCATCATATTGAGTCCTCTCATCTTTATTCAAATCTTTAAGATTGCCTCCGCGCTCAGTGTACTGTGTTACAGTAACCTCATCAACGAATTCTTTGAATAATGAAAAGAAAGATTCTTGCTCATGATAAGAATCTTCTGTAAGAATCATTTGTATTTTTGTTCTAGGAAACTTTGCACCCATTTTATTTCTAATATTTGAAAAATTTACAATATTTTGATAAACATCATCAAAATTATTTTTTTTAAATCGACCTGGGCGCATCTTTTCATAGGTTTCCTTTGTTCCGCCATCAAATGAATAGATCATAAAATCAAGACCAGAGTTAATCAATCTCTCACTTGTCTGACGCGTTAGATTTGTTGCATTGGTATTAATAATGGTTTCAATAATTCCTTTTTGCTTAGCATATTCAATCATCTTATACAATTTAGGATGTAGCAATGGCTCTCCACGCCAATTCAATTTAATTGAAGGAACGCCTAAATCAGCAGCCTGATCGACTATGCTCTTGAATAACTCCATATTCATTGTCTTATCAGGAGTTGCAAGAGATTCACGATAACAAAAAGGACATGCTAAGTCACAAACAGCTGCTGTCTCGATATCAATGGAAAGAGGTCGATAACCCTTGTCTAATAGATTTGAAGTAACAGATTGTTTATAACACTCTTTCGGCTGGTCAGTCCAAAGGCGCCTGTACTCCTTATAATACTTCTGAAATCTAACTAATAACTCTGGGGGCGAAGCATTTTTATCATTCTCCAAAGAGTTCAAGTACGCCTTATTGTGATTCATATTTTCAACCATATATGCCTCTCTATCGTATTCTTTTTGGTTAGCACTGGTAATACGAGAAGAACCAACTAAGACGTCTTGTTCATGCTTTACAATTTGACCATTATTATCCATACTCATCGTTATAGCTAAATATTAAGAGTTACATCTAATTGAAGATTATCAGGTGTTTTTTGTGTTTTATGTGCGTTTATCATCATCACATCTTGATTTTTATCTAGCCATATTAAAGATTCTTTTAAAGTAAAGTTTGGATTAACTTTATTGAAGTGCTCGAATAATGTTGAGAAAAATTGGAGATCTTCTTCATAGTCTAATGTCATTCTAAGCTTTTGGTTAAATTTATACCCTGAACCAATATAATTGATATTGAAATAGCGATCATTCTTGAGATAATACTCTAGATATTCAGTATTATTTGGATTTGAAGCTGTTTCTATTATTGTCTTGATTGTATTTAAACTCACAATCTCTTTATGTGTACCAAAAGGCATTTCTGTCATAAATGTAACATCACATGAAGATTTCAAGTGAGAAACTATAGCTTTATCTATCATTTCTTCATCGCAAAGAATAGCATCACCTGTAATACGAACAAAATAATCTAAGTTAAAGCTACTTGCTGCTTCAAAATACCTGAGGGCGACATTCTCGGTGGAGCCCCGATAATAATTTATACCTTCTCTCTTCGCTATAGATACCAATTGATCATCAACATCTTCATGTGTGGTTGCCAAAATTATTTGATCGATTTTATTACACCGTTTAATTCTATCAATCACTAAGGCAATGGATTCTCTACCTTGTATCTCTCTTAATGCTTTATTAGGAAGACGCGATGAACCACATCTTGCAACAATAATTGCTCCAATTTTGTTATTTATACTATTTGATCTGATTAGCTGATGCTTGGCAACTGAGTTATTTACTTTTCTTCCAATTAAATTAACACTAGCAACTGGAATAGAATTCTCTACATCTTTTATGAAAATTATATCTTCGCCAATTAGTACATGATTTTTATCAAGGTTACTAATAAACGCGGGGCTTTTTTTAAACATTTTTCTATATGATTTCTCATATGAATTCATCTTTCCAATATCGTTAAGTAGCGGGCATAATAAATTAACTTGTTTCATAAAATCCTTAAAATCACCGCAATTTAATGCCGAATGATAATCAATCCACTGATCCTCTCGATTAATAG
>Ga0209662_1001297_pt1 | contig 11720 bp, 10 predicted proteins | sample SaaInlV_150m_DNA_4_FD_184662 | JGI IMG/M metagenome (GOLD analysis project Ga0209662, IMG submission 184662) | Marine microbial communities from expanding oxygen minimum zones in the Saanich Inlet - SI072_LV_150m_DNA (SPAdes) (version 2) | ecosystem: Environmental > Aquatic > Marine > Intertidal...
AGGCGCCCTTGGAGCTCAGGTGCCTCGACACGATCGACCACGTCTCGTCGTTCGTCGGGTAGGAACTAGTGTCCATTTATACACTTGCTAGGAGAGAAAAAAAAGTATATAGCATAGTTCATAAACAATATAAAAAGCAAGGATGCCACTGACGCTGAAGAAGGGGACACGGCTCTACCATGTTGCCAACGCTGAAATAGGCTACCTGAAGGATGTCCGAACATACTTTGCAAGCTCTCCGATCGGTGCGGTATTCATGGCCCCGACATCCAGAGGCTTAACAGGCACCGAGTCGTACGGAGTAAATTTGAGAAAACGCTTGTATGTTTTAACCCTGTCGGAAGACACTATTTTCGAATATAACAATACTACGGGAAGCAATTTTGTCGGTGATTATAGCGCCAAGAATGCGGCAGCGCGGCATTTGGTAGAGTACGGCTACGACCTGCAGGAGTTTGTCATCGACAGGCCTGATAAACACAAGTGGGAGAAAGCGACAGACATTACTGGTAAGATGCCGTCCGTACAACTGTTTCTGGCAAAGTATCCCATTTGGACGTGGGACGCTGCGTTTTTACCGTTGCAAGGCACAGACCCTTACTCATTTTTTGAAGACGACTGGAAGACACTGGAATCGAACTTTAAGATGAAAGAGCTTGTTACACTGGACGAGGCGCAGCTGGCTACCATTCAAAACAAATGGACTCGCGTGTTGTCTCAGCCCATCATCGATTTTGTGTCCACGAGAATGGCTTTTAAAACTGAACTTGGCGATTGGGCAGACTTTGTGAAAAGGAGAACTATTGCAGTGTACAAACGCAACGACAAGAATGCTCCTTCGTACCTGAGACTGGACGCATTGCCTGCCTCGGTCATTCTCTTCTTACCAAATTACTATACAGTCGTCGAAAAGTACACAGAATCCGAAGAAGTGCTTGCTTTAAAGGAAAAACTAAAAGGGCTTAAGCGTCAACGTGACAACGCTCAAAAACGACGAGAGGAATTGGAGGAAAAAGGGGAAGAGATGTGGGACTCATTGTCACCGACAGAACAAGAGGAGCAGGATCGAAGAGAATCAGACGCAGAAGAGGAGGTTCAAGACTTACAAAGAAAAATAGGGGTGGTTCATAAGAAGATCCGAAAGGCCAAGGACTTAAAAGTGTACTGTGATGAACAACGGACCTTGAAATTTTAGACCTAAAGTAATCCGTACTATATCCGGTGTACTATGCTGGAGTACAGAAAAAAGGCACATGGGCTGCAAATTCAGCATTTCCGTAGACCAGCAGAAACCCAAAACGCCAAAGTGGCTGTCAGGCAGAAAATCTATGCCAGTGGACAGCGTGAAGACGCAGGACAGCACCAACCAGACCGAAGCGGGGACCGAAGCGCCAGACTCCGAGGTGATGTCCAGCCCGGAGCAGGTCGATGTCAAGTCGCTGAAGAAGGGGCATCGATGGAAACCTTGACCCAGTCATCCTTGCAGCGCGAGAGCTCTACAAAAATTCTCCGAATCTTTCGGTCCTGTTTCTGCTCTTCCCTTTTTCTGACCTCAAAGTAGTCGCAGGCTTTGCTGTGGTCTACGCTGCCGATGTAGGGGGACGAGTAGACACAGCTCGGGGAAAGACCTCCGTGAAGGCCGCTGTACTGGAAGTTTCCGATAAAGGGGGAATGCTTGTAGTCTTTCTGTAAGAGACGCTTGTAGGCGCTCGTAATCATAAGTAAGAATAGTTTAGAGCGTAGATTTAGACACCTATATACCTCATGCCCTTGACCGAAGGCGCTTTCGGGACTCTTCCACTTCCGTCTCGACCACCTCCAGCTCCGGGTTCTCTTCGACCAAGAGCAGATTGTCGAGGTGCTGCTCGACTTCGTCCGATTCGGCGTCCGCTTGGCAGACGACCGGTTGGGTTCGGCCGAAGCGGGCGTCGACGCGCTCGCGCATCTCGTTCCGGAGCGTGTTGTTGTTCTCCCTCTTCTCCTTCAAAAAGTTGTACTTGACCCAGACCCACTGCCCGTTCACGAGCACCCTCTTGCAGTCGTAGGACTTCTCCTCGTGCCACGCCGCATCGTGCGGGTAGGCCGTCGTAAAGCTGTAGTCCTCGTCGTACATGGCGTGAATCTGTTCTTTGATGTAGTTTGGCGAGGCAAACCGGTAGGGGTAATAATCCCCGCGTGGAAACCGATAGCGAAGGTTGTAGAGCGCCTTGTAGTCCTGCACCGTCGACCCGTCTTCGAGAATGCACAGAAAATCCATCCGCGTCATCGTTGCAAAATTGTTGATCGGGATGACCAGATCCACGCGCTTCTTCTCGGCGTCCGACTTTGGTAAATTCAACATGTCTGCTGCGTGCGCAGAGGGCACATTGGCGGCTTCCGTGAACCACATGTTTTCGGTGTGGTGAATGGTCACGGACCTCGACAGCTGAGGCGTGCAGGTGCGCTGGTCCTTGTTGCCGTCCTCGTCGACGGTGTAGCCGAGGAACGGGGAAGCGACCAGAATTTTAAGTCCTGCAGCGCTGTCGGGCTGCCCTTCTGCAATGACGAGCCCTTCGAGACGTTCGAGGTCTTTCTTCAGGGCTTCTTCGTAGAGCGCCCTGTTCCGTTCGTCTCCGGCAACGAGCTTCTCGAAACGTTCCGTGCACTCCTTCACGAAGACTTCCTTCTGCGCAGGCGTGATCGGGATGCCGTCGTAGCGGTAGCCAAGGGTCTGGAAGAACAGGATCAGCGGGTTGACGTCTTCGAGCTTCTGGTCGCGGTTCGGGTAGTTCTTCTCGATCCAGTTGATGTTGAGGTAGACGGTGCTGGAGTCTTTGAAGCCGCCCTTTGACGACTCGGTGATTTCGACGATCGGCATCGAGTGACTCTTCGAGACGGTCCACTGCTCGAACTGACTATCGCAGCTAGTGTCTTCACGCTGCCGCACGGCAAAGGCAGCCTTTGCACAGTCTTCTCGATCTTCCTGCGTCCGCTTGGAAAAACTAGACGGAGGTCTGTAGTTCCTCCACTTCTGTGTCTGTCCGGTGCCTAGCGAGTCTCCGGCTATGCCGTCGGGTCCGACACGGTCCCACTGTGGAAGTTCCCCGCGAACATTGACAACGCCCCAGAAGGCCTCATCGTTGTCGTTGATACGGCTGGGGCTCTTGTAGTAGTACCCCTCGGTCTCCTTGACCTTGGTAAACTCTTCGAGCATGTCGTTGATCGTCAGCTTATCGAAGTAGACTTCAAAGCCTTCTGGGTAGGTGTTCGACTCCTCGCTCTTTCCGGAATTGTCCGAGGCGAGAACGCCGACGACCTCCTTCTTGCTGCCGACCTTGATGTAGGAGTAGTTCGTGTTGTACTCCGAGTCTTCCGAGACTTCGACCCGGCTGGTCTTGAACATTGCCTTTCGCTTCTTCTCGTCGTCCGTTTCCCGCAGGACATCCTTCTTGAGGCAGTTGATGCCTAGGCGCAGAAGAAGTTTCTGGAAGAGGATAAACTTGTCGGGGACGAATTCGGAGCGCGACAGCCAGATGGCTCGGACGGTGTCTTCGAGGCTGATGGTCATCAGCGGAGAGACGCACTTGACAAAGTGTTCAAAGTTTCCATGGTGGATGCTGACCCACTGGCGGTAGAATTCTCCGACCAAGGACTCTGGGCAGTGCGGAAATACTTTTCCGGCCTTCGGGGGGCCCGCCTGCTGTATCGTCCGAAGCTGGTAGACGCACTTGTCGTTCTCGTCGTAGGCCTTCTCGCAGCCCATCTTGACGAACAGTTTGTGAACGACCTGCCCCCTGCCGTCGACGAAGCGGACGTCTTCAAAGTTGTCCTTGACATTCAGCCCGTCGATGATGCGCTTGGCATCGTCCTCGTGCACCTTGTAAACAAAGTCCTCGTCCTTCAGCGTCCACGGGTCCGTGTCGGAAAAGGGGACGGCAACGATCATCAGCTCTGCGTCTGGTTTTGGGAACTCGAACAGGGTCGTAATGACGCGAAGGATCATGATCGACACTGCCTTGCCGTAGCAGCGGTCTTCGGTGCGAGAGTCGAGGGAAATGCCGAGGCCCTTCAGGTAGGCCTTCAGCTTGTCGAGCGTGAGGTCAAAGGCAGTTCGCGTCGGCTGTGTCAGGATGCCCAAATTGACGCACTTGTAGATCAGAAATCGCAACGAGTCGCAGTAGCGGTACTTGTTGCTGAACTGTTCCGATCGGCGCTTCTTCGAGGCAGACTGCTGCGACTGGGCAGAGTTCATGTCGCTGATTGCCCTGCGCCCTTTGATGCGTTTGATCTTTGGCATGTCCTTCGGCGGTACTCGTGAAATCATTGCTTTGATGCACTTCTTCTCCAGCTGCGTCTCGTTCGTAGAGCAGCCGATCTGCATCGACTGGATCGTGATAATCTGGCGTGTGTGCCAGCGCACGATGTCGTCCATGCCCTTGAACTGCTGCTTCTTGACGGCGATCGAAACGCCAGAGGTAAGGCGATTCTTCTCCTCGTCCTGCATTCTCGTGTACTTTGGATTCTTGTACCAGAGCTGCATGTTTGCCTCCTCCATCAGCCAGCGGTAGTCCATGCTGTCGATGTCGTCCATTGCAGCGTCGCTCTGCTTTGTCTTCATCATGATCGTCGCAAGGATGAGCATGGCGTCCTTGACCTTGTTGCTGGTGTAGGACTTTCCGCCGTCCGGAGACCCTTTGAAAATCCAGTTGTTCTTGTTCAGGCGCGTACAAAAGGCGTCGGCCGTGCAGACAAAGCAAAAGTAGACGATGCCGGTGTGCGTGGAGACGTAGAAGAGCGTCTCGGACACGTAGAAGAGTTCGGCGACGAACATGTCCCCTACGCCGATCGTCGGGGACGCCAGCTTCTTGAAGCCGAGAACGAGAGGGTTCCAGCCCTTCAGGTCCTTGACGAAATCGAGCGCTCCCCTCGTCGACAGGAACAGGTCCTGCCGGCTGCTGTAGCGTTTGAAACTTTTGACCGAGGTCTCGATCCACTCTGCATAGTGCTGACGGCGCTCTTCGTTCGTCGTCAAGTGTCGCCCTGCATCTTCGTAGAGGACTAGATCGCACTTCTGTCGGTAGCGAAAGGTGTTCAGGCCGGCACCCTCCTGCCCCTTCTCCCAACGACGGACAGAGCTGCGAATACGATTCTGGTGCAGCTCTGGGAGTTCCGAGAAAAGGTCGCTGTTCGTATTCGAGGCCAGCTCCGAAGTCATCGACTGCGGGTTGCGAAGGATTCCACTGCTGGCGTCGGAGTTCGAGTTTGCTGGATTGGACGCGTAGGCACCGTCGTCGTTGTTGAAGCGACGATCGTAGTACTCTTTCTGTTCCAAGTAGTGCCAGAGGTTGTACTTCTTCAGCACGACATGGTGGTCGTTCTTCAGCTCCAGCAGTTCCGAGTCAAGGATGAGCATGTTCCGCTGCGCCTGCATCGTCGGGCAGAACTTTCCGCCTCGAAAGTAGCTCGACAGCGCAAAGGCATAGCTGGCCGTGTCCTTGTGCAGGGTATCCTGCCAGTTCTTTGCCCGCTTGTCGACCGACGAGGTCGAGGAGCGAACGGAGCAAAGGTCGTGCTCAAAGTTCAGGATCTGTTCGAGCCCTTTCACGAACATGTCCTCGGAGCTGGTGATCATCGGACAGTCCTTGTTGACCTGCGGGTTCGTATACTGGTCATGCTTGCCCCACATCAGGGCGCCTACGAGGTGAAGGAACGAGTGCCGTGACTTTATCGTTCGGTGTTGCTGGTACTGGTTCGGCGGTTTGAAGGTCTTTCGCTTCTTCGACCCGTACTCGGCAATCATCGTCTGAACGACGCCGCCAAAGCTGACGGTGCTGTTCTCTGGGATGATGTAAATGAAGCGGACGGCAAGCGGAATGTCCGTGCCCTCTTCGACCTCGTTCGAGTGCTGCCTTGGGATCATCTCAAAGATTATCGTCGGCTCGTCCTCTGAATCGAACGGAGACGGTGCATCGAGCTCTTGGCAAGGGACACCGCAGTCGGTCAAGTACCTCTTCTGCGCTTCAACATTCTCTTCACGGTTCAAATCGTCAACGCTGACGTTTGGAAAGTTCGTCGACTCGTCGTCGGCGTGCAGGCAGAAACACCTGCCTTCGTGCCTGCCAAAGGGGCAGGTGTTCGTCAACGGCAGCGGCGTGTCGACGGACAGCTGGTCCAAGAGCGGGATTCTGTCGTCGTCGTCGGGCCTGCACCAGCACGGCCGGCGGCAGCTCTGGCAGAAGTAGTTGATGGTCCGCGGAGCCTCGGTCATCTCCTTGTCGTCGACGCGTATGTCTCCGCGAGACTCGGCAATGAGCCTGCGCCCGATTTCAAAACCGAGCGTAAGCAGTTTGAACTGTCGTGTCATTGCTATGTCGCACTTTCCCCTGCGACGGAGATTCTCGTGCGTCGAATTGAAGGGATCGATGGGATTGTGGCAGCGAAGCGTATAGATCTTCTTGCTGGCGATGCCATCGTTCTTCTCTTCCGAAGAAAGAGTACTAATGCACTCGCGCTCCTTGTCCGTGAAGGCGCCGTCGAAGGCATCCGGTTTGAAATTACCACTGAAGGGTGCATACTGCGACGGGTTGTACATGCATTGAATATCAATCGCATTTGCAACTCCAGTATTGACGCGATCATCTGCGTCGATGATTGGTTGAGGGGCACCTTTGTCCGTCATGGTAGTCTAAGAATTAGTCGGTCGGGGGTAATATAGCTGAATCGAAACGATAAAAGATGACGATACAAGGAATTATATTCGATAACTCGTCTCTGAAACGTTTCCTGATCTTTTTTTCGTTTATTAGACTTGGTCGATTGGTGGATTGCCGCTCAAATTGCTACGACACTGTTCCCTCCTGAGGAGGAAGGACGAAGGCACGGCCGTGTGTTGGCCACGGGGGGGATTTTTTTCCAATCCTATATAGGCATTGAATCCGTCGGTATTGCATAGACACAGCACCGAGGAACTAAAAATGCTCCCCCGTTCGATGAGCTTTCCCGCCTTTATCCTTTTCAGCCTATTGGCCTGTAGGGCCCGGTCGGAGGGCATCAAACGAATGGAACACTTCGATTCAAAGCTCTTCTACAGCCGGTACCATGGGAAGGAACCGGTTGTAATTCAAAACACGGACGGCCTGAGGAGTGCTACGACAGACATTTTTCAAACCTGCAAGGACGACATCGTCTACCTGACGAGGCTGCCGACGATGGAGGAAGATCTGGCAGAGGTTTCCTTAACGAACGCCTTTGCCCCCTGTGGTGCAGACTGCTACGGGGTGCACGAGGCTAAGGTATGCGCTGAGGTCATCCTCGACCTGCCAGAGGGCTTTGGGGAGGAGGTATGGTTCAGCATTGTGCAGAAGGGCATGGAGACGCCTGCTGTCTTGTTTGAGGACGACTATTATCGCTACATCTCTGCCGGTGTCGAAGATTGGCGCCTTCTGACACGGTTCGAGGACGACACGATCGACCTCTTCACTCAGAAACCCTACGCCGACAAGCTCGTAACAGGGGACCTGCTCTACGTTCCACCGGGGACGCTCGCCCAGCACTCTGCCCTTACGGCCCTGTCCGTGGCGGTCGGAAGCTCCTGAAGACCATTGTCGTTTAATTGGTTTTTCTCAAGCCCTTTTAGAAAAAATTGATATATTGCCCCAATCCCAAAGAACCTCAGACTCTCAAGCCTTGCGAAAACGACATGACTACTTTAATACACACACACAGCATTGTCAAGCCGAAGAGCATGGCAAGAAGTCCAACCTATTCGCCGGACAGCATACAGGCTGTCGCGATGGAAGCGAAAGAGGAGAAGCAGGAAATGGCAAAGGATGCCTTCGTTGAGCCTCTTCTCGCAGAGCAGGAGAATCGCTTCGTACTATTCCCGATACAGCACGACGATGTGTGGGAATTTTACAAAAAGGCCGTCGCAAGCTTCTGGACCCCTGAAGAGGTCGATCTTGCACAGGACAAGGTCGACTATGCAAAGATGACAGCGAACGAGCGGTTCTTTGTCAACCACACGCTTGCCTTCTTTGCCGCCAGCGATGGCATCGTAAACGAGAACCTCTTGGAGAATTTTTCCAACGAGATCCAGATCCCAGAAGTTCGCGCCTTTTATGGCTTCCAGATTGCCATCGAAAACATCCACAGCGAGATGTACTCGCTTTTGATACAGTCCTACGTCAAGGACAGGAGAGAACGGCGACGCCTCTTCCACGCCGTCGAAACTTTCCCAGCCATTCGCGAAAAGGCACAGTGGTGCCTTGACTATTGCAACCGCGAGTCTGCCCCGTTTGCAGAGAGACTGGTCGCCTTTGCTGCCTGTGAAGGTATATTTTTCAGCTCCAGCTTTGCGAGCATTTTCTGGTTGAAAAAGCGCGGCCTGATGCCGGGTCTGTGCTTTTCGAACGAGTTAATTTCGCGAGACGAAGGCCTTCACTGCGACTTTGCGTCCCTGCTGTTCAAGAAGATGCAGAGGCCGCCAAGCAACGAACGGGTCCTCCGCATTGTGAAAGAGGCCGTCGAGATAGAGCAGCGTTTCTGCACCGAGTCGCTGCCGGTCCGACTGATTGGCATGAACGAAGAGTTGATGCGCGAGTACTGTGAGTTCTGTGGCGACAGACTTTTGGTTTCGCTTGGCTTCAACAAACACTGGGGCACTGCCTGCCCGTTCGATTTTATGTCCATGATATCCCTTGAAGGAAAGACGAATTTTTTTGAAAAAAAAGTTGGCGAATACAGCAAGGCGAACGTTGGAGCAACAGAGGAAGAGATGGTCTTTAATCTGGAGTGTGATTTTTAATACCTTTATGGGGTCTACTTTTTTTATTTTATTCAAGCCCTTTCAATGAACCGCATTCCGATCGAGCTTCTGCGTCCGCACATACTCTTATGCCTTCGTGTAAACGATTTTCTTCGCTTACGTCTAGTGTCGAGAGACATTTTCAAAGCCGTCACGAAGGCAAGCATTCCCCGCCTGACCGAAGAAGACGAACTCTACCCAAGAGCAACGCTAATCTGCACTAGCGAATGCATGGTCTGTAGTAGGCGCGGCAGGATGGAACAGAAGGCCGTCCCCTATGACGATTTTCCAAAGCGTCTGTTCCTCTATTGCAGACGGGTCGACTGCCTGACACGGACGCTTGCGTCGATGATGAACCTTGCAACGGAGGAGAGGAGAACACTGCTCTACGACTGCTCTCACACGAAGCACCACTTTGACTGTCCGAGATCGTCTGGTGGAACAACGCCAGCAACCTGCGACAAGACATGGAAGCACATTGACGGAAAGGTCAGAGCAGAGTGGTGTAATTATTACGAAGGGTCATTGTCAGGTGCATGCTACTACTGCAAAGACGTGGAGCTTCCAGAAGAAGAAAATTTTACAAAAAAACAACTATCGTTTTACTAACCACACACGCTAAATATCATATTTTAACCACCTTCTCTGGTACACCGCCGCCTAGATCCTTTGGATTCGTCGGACTTGGTGCCACCTTCTTCGGTTTTAGGATCTCGGCCATCATCTGTTTGTAGGTCTTGGTTTTCTTCTTTGGCATCTTTATAGATAAAAACACTCGTATTGGTGGATATAGGCAAAATCTCTTTACAATTTTAGGGACGACCGACTTCTTGCCTCCTCCGGTATGATCAAATCAAAATGAGATCCATTGTTGAAGAGATGGATTGTATTTTCCCTGCCTTCAACTTTTTGCGGATTTGTGGGTTCCCAAAGAGCTACCTCTTCATATTGTCCAGAGTTTTTATTCAAACTTCTTGTCCGTAGATATATGTACGCTCTCACACGAAAGTAACAACAAAGAAAAAATAACTCGTCGGTGCCCATCCACGCTCTATCAGTTCCTCGTAATCTTTTTTTTGCACGGGCCAATATGTCTGGTAGTTCTTCATAACCCACACTGCTCCGGAGGCAAGACTCTTGTCTGCCCTTCTCGGTCTGATTTGCTCGGTCATTACCACTGCCTATGAATAGTATGTATGCTTGTAACCACCGTCGCAATGGTTCATCGCCAGACTGCTCTGCTCTGATAGCCTCATACTCCGTTCGTCTATACTTTTTCATCCACCTTGCAAAGGCGTAGTAGCCACACCTTCCATTGGCTTTCATTTTGTACTTCTTAAACCGTGTATAACCATCCGGACTTCTCTTTGTTGTAATTTCTTCTACCTTTTCATTTGGACAATATTCTTCCGCAGCCTTGCCCTTCTCAAACAGTCTTGTGTAAAATGTTACGATGGGCAAAATAAAAATTTCAATAATGTAAGGAAGGCGAAGTGATAAATCGTAGCCGCATCCTGTTGGAAGCAATGAAGCAATTTGTACACCAATGACCTTCTGTCGATCATAGATAGAAAAAACTTCTTCGTCTAGTCTTTGCCAATCGGGTCGTCGTGAGTCACCAATAGCCTGCCTTTCGGCTTCTAATGTACGTGCTCTTGTGCTTAATTCACTCTCAGTGTCTCTTAATCTTTCATATTCTTTCTGTTTTTCCTCACACCCTGTTGTATAGTAATCAAACAGTCGGAAAAGTTCATGGTATTCTTTTTGAGTAACCAACTTTGCCCTGAGCAATGGTTCGGTTATCTGGGATCTTTGTTTTGCATAACTACCCTCCACAAGCACATAGCTCAGATCGTACAATCGCACTTCCATGGTCCTTAGGTGTGGAGGTTGAATTGGGTACATTTTTGGAACCTTGACGTTTACGGTTGCATTCAGCTTGCTGTTTGGGACTGCCATTCGAACGGTGAAGGACATATTTTCCTCGTCGTCCCAATTTCCCTCTACCATGTAGTACCTTTTCCCCTCTGCATCGTTTATGTTCCTTATTTCTTTCTCTAACCTTCTCGACATCTTTACTGCTTGTACACTTAAGATACATACATACATATATACAGAAAAGATGTCCAAGTGCGTATATCTAGTCAATTGTGACACAGAGCTCTACAGTTCCGAGACGCGAGTGCTCGGCGTCTACCTGACTATCGAAGAGGCCATTGCGCGCGTGCAGAGAGAGCACGGCGTGACAAAAATGCAGAGCGGCTGCTTTGGCAGCTTCTGGCAGAACAAGCAGGCAGGCCTGCGCTACTACCTGAGAAGCTTTCCGCTCGGCGATCAGCGCGGGGACATCATGCACCGCGGAACCGTTGTGACTATTTCCTGAAAAAACTGCTCATCGTTTTCTGCACCTTGTTCTTTGGCAGACCAAAGTCTTCCCTATTGTCGTTAATTTTTTTCTGGTAGCCCGTGTTTGTTTCCTTGTACACCTTCAACTCTTTCTCCTCTCTCCGTTTCTTCTGTGCCTTCAGCTTCTGCCTTTGCTTTGCCTGCTCCTCCAGCCGTTTCTCTAGGTTGTTGTCGCTGTGCTGCTTGCTCATTCTTTTCGCTTGGTTTCTGGCAGAGATTGCCTTGTACTCTTTCTCCCTCTCTTGCCTCTCCTTCTCCCATTTTCGTTCTTGCTCCTCCCTCCGCCGCTTCTGTTCCCGTCTCTGTCTTTGCTCTTCCTCCTGCCTCTCCTCCTCCTCCCGCTTTCTCTTCTTCTCTTTTTCGTCTTCGTGGCAGTCGTAGCAGTATTTTTTCCAGTCGCTGTGCGTTGGCTTCTGGCAGACTTTGCACTTTGTCGAATTGATGATTTTGCAGCAGGCCACACAGTGCACCCTCCACGTCGTCATCGTCTTTGTGCCACAGTGTGCACAGTTCGTCGACGTCAGAAACTTCT
>Ga0209662_1001302_pt1 | contig 11688 bp, 7 predicted proteins | sample SaaInlV_150m_DNA_4_FD_184662 | JGI IMG/M metagenome (GOLD analysis project Ga0209662, IMG submission 184662) | Marine microbial communities from expanding oxygen minimum zones in the Saanich Inlet - SI072_LV_150m_DNA (SPAdes) (version 2) | ecosystem: Environmental > Aquatic > Marine > Intertidal...
GGAAATTCTGCGAAATTTTCTTTTATATTTTTTTTATATATTATTATACATACCAATATTATTAATGGTATAATTAGAAATACTAATTTTTTATTCATAATATCTTAATATATATGAATAAAAAAAATTAAATTTAAAATTTAAAATTAAAAATTAAAAATTAAAAATAAGGATCTAATTTTGAGAAATCTCCTTGTTTAAAATTATTTCTATGTTCATCTCTTTTTGCTGATATAGCATAAAACTCATTAAAAAAATCTACATGAGGTATTATATTTATGTGTTTAAATACAGGAAGCCCCCAAGCATAATGACAACTCGCTCTACCTCTTAAATAACAAGTGTTTACACCATCTGCGTCAGAGTGATAATTAAATAATCCTGTGCTTGTTTTTGTTGACCTAGTAATTTTATAAGTGTCTTCCCATTCTTCCCATACACATCCAGAACAACGTCTCATAACTCTTGTTGTAAGACTAGTTTTTTTATAATGTGCTAATAATTTATCTATATTATAAAATTTACCTCCGTTTAAATATAGGTTATAATTATTAAGATTTAGTGGTATACAATTTCCGGAATCAGGTTGATCAGGTCTTTCTTGCCATTTACTACATTTATTTCCACTTTTATTATTATCTGGATTTGATATTCCTAAACTATATCCCATTGACACTACAATACCTCCCATATTCGGTATTTTTAGGTTAGAAACACTTTCTATTATAGTTCCTATGGGTTGTAGATCATAAATAGAACAATTTTCGTGCTTAGGTTTCATAAAATGATGCATAGGTTTTGCTCTATGTATATAAATTTCATTTACTCTACCTGCCATACGACCAGTAGGTATTATAATTATAATACCAGTATAATGTTTTTCCAGGTTATTTATATAAAGAGAAATAAAATAATTTCTTATTTGTGTTGTTATTTTATTCATAAATGTCGATTGTGCTGCACCATCTAATATCTTTATTTGAGACATTTCTTTAAAAATACTATTTGTTTGGTCCATTAAACAAGTGTAATACTCATCAGGAGAAGGATTTACTAAATTTTTTATAGCACAACCTTGCATACCTTCAAAATTATCAGTTTGATTAAATACTTTCATATTCATTTGTTTCACTAAACATATTGTTAAAATAATTAATATAAATGTTAAAATAAGATTTTTCATTATATCCTTATTTTAAGATTTGATTTTTTTTTTACAAAAATAATTTAAATTATAAACTTAGTTTCCAAATACATTTTCCCCACAATACTGTATTTCTAATAATCCTTCTTCATTTTTATATTGGTTATATAAACTACCCATAGTTGAGGATTGAGTTGGTAATATATCTTTATTTATAAATATAAATAATGCTAATTCTGGCGTTAAATCTATTTTTTTTCTTATAATAAACATAAATTGTCCTACAGTAATACTTTCGGGGACTATGAATTTATTAGAACTAATATTATTAAGACTTTTATCGGATTTACTTTTAGTTACAAAAACTGGGACACGATCTGGATATTTATCTATAATTTTTTTAACACTCTCTTTTAATTTTTCTTTTTTATCGTCATTAGTAAATAAATTCATTTTATAATTATTATTGAGATAATTATTTTATTTTTTATTTATTTTTTTTATTAGAAATCTTCGATTTCGTCAATCTTTTTTATAATTATTATTGAGATAATTATTTTATTTTTTATTTATTTTTATAATTAGAAATCTTCGATTTCGTCAATCTTTTTTATAATTATTTAAAATTATCTAATGATGTTTTATATACCAATCAATTATGATGAACCAAAATATAGGGACTTCTCTATTTAGAATTAGTAGTTATATCAATAAAACACCATTAGAGATTTCTACCAGATTATCTTCTAAATATAATTGTAATATTTTCCTTAAAAGAGAAGACCTCCAAAAAACAAGGTCATTTAAAATTAGGGGGTCTCTCAATAAAATTCTAAAAAATAATAATTCTAAATCGGAAATAGTTTGCGCAAGTGCAGGTAATCACGCTCAAGGAGTCGCATATAGTTGTAATTTGTTAGGATTAAAAGGGAAAATTTTCTGTCCTATAACTACCCCACCTCAAAAAATTGGTAGAATAAAACATTTTGGAAATTCTAATATAGATTTGGAATTGGTTGGTGAAAATTTTAATGAATGTTTGGAAATCTCTAAACAATATTCCTTAGAAACATCTGGACTTTTTATCCACCCATACGACGATATGGATATTATTGAAGGACAAGGAACTCTTGGAAAAGAAATCATGGATGAATCACATGGGATAGATATTTTAATGGGGTGTCTTGGTGGTGGTGGTTTAATGAGTGGAGTGGGAACATATGTTAAAAATATTCTACCAAAATGTTTGATTTATGGAGTTGAACCTTTTGGGGCGGAATCTATGACTAAATCTTTTGAAGCGGGGAAAGTGGTTACAATGGAGAATGTTGATAATTTCGTAGATGGCGCCAGTGTATCAAGAGTGGGCGAAATCACTTATCCTATATGTAAAGAAGTTTTAGATGATATATTTTTAGTTGGTAATGGAAAAATTAGTAATGAAATGTTGGAACTTTACCAAGAAGATGGGATTATAGTTGAACCCGCGGGTTGTTTAAGTATTTGTGGGTTAGAAGAATTGAGTAATAGAATGGATATAACTGGGAAGAATATAGTTTGTATAATATCTGGCGGGAATAATGATATTATGAGATATCCTGAAATTTTGGAGAAGAATATGATTTATCTTGGTCTGAAACACTATTATATAATAGAATTTTCACAGAAACCTTTGGAACTTAGAAGATTTATAAGTAATGTGTTAGGAGAAAAAGACGATATCACCAGATTTGAATATATAAAAAAAACCAATAAGACTTTTGGAAATGTTTTAGTGGGATTTGAAACGGAAAATTATTTAGAATTGGAGAAAAAAATGAGTGAAAATCTTTTTCGATTTAGGAAAATAGATGATAATGATTTAATTTTTTCTTATCTTATTTAATTTTTTTATTTGTTTTTTTGTAGTAATATTTATTTTTTTTTTTATTTGGTTATTTTGTCTAACTCTTTTTCTTGACCCACCTCCTTGTTTAGTTATAAGCGATTGCTTACTTTGTTTCGTTAAAGTCGGTTGCCGCTGGAGTTTACGCTGTACCCGCTGTGGTGCGTTTGGCACGCTGTTATTTTTTTTCCAGAATGTATTAGATATTTTAAATGTTATTGTACCACCACCAACATCTTGTTCATAAACTATTGGTTCGACTTGTATTATCTTCCAATTATCTATTGTAAATACATAATTGTATTTTTTTTTTTTTGGATAAATATCACCTATTATTACCCCATTTGCCTTTCCTGCATCATTAATTAGTACTAAACATTCACAAAATTTTTCGTTATCCTTATTTTTAGGACTTATCTTTTTAACATCTATAATATGATAATTACTTAAATTTGACCCAGTGATTTTCTTTGCTTTTCCATTAATTTTCCCAGTAAATTCGTCTCCATCATTTAATTTACTTAATAGTGGACTGCACACATTTTCTAGGGCATGTCTATGGTTAGGGTTATCAGGGAAAGTGTTTTTATTTTGCAGGATGCGTAGTGTTTTATTCCCACTGGTTTCTTTTTTACATTTGGTATGATTCTTTCTCGCTGTCATTAATGCTCTCAACAATTCAAACGTTTTTCCTGTATCGTTTATATTTTTAGCAAAAATAGAAGAAATACTCTTATTAGACACTCGTTTATTAATTTGTTCAAACAATTTAGATAAATCTCCATTTTCTGAGAATTCTTTTAGGGCGTGTGCAGTATTATAATCTGATTTGTATTTTAGATCTTGTAAGTGATCATTTATAAAAGTTGTGATGTCATCTTTGAGTTTATTTTTGAATGATTGGTCTTTAATTAATTCTAATAAATTATGAAATACATTTAATATTGTTCCTGCTGGGTTATTATTATCAATATCATACACAGCACCCGATTTAAAAAATGTTTCTAACATATCAGAAGTATCATTTGTATTAATACCAAAATCTGCACTCGAGACATTCCCCTTAGCAGCATATATACCTTCAGCATTGTCCAGGTTTGCAACAGGCTTAGGAGCAGCAGCCTTAGTAGCAGCAGGCTTAGGATCAGCAGCAGTAGGCTTAGGAGCAGGAGCAGCAGCAGGAGCAGCAGTAGTACCAGCACTAGAAGCAGCAGTAGTAGTAGCAGCACCAGCAGCAGCAGCAGCCTTAGGAGGAGGAGGAGGAGTAGTAGCAGCACCAGCAGCAGCAGCAGAAGTAGGAGCAGCAGCAGTAGGAGCAGCATTAGGATCATAACTAGGATTAGCAGCAGGAGCACCAGCAGCAGGATCATCTACCGGTTCATAAACAGTATCATCATTATCATCATTATCACCATCACCCATAGAAGCAATAGCAGTACCAGTAGCAGTAGAATCATAACTAGGATTAGCACCAGCACCAGCAGCACTAGTAGCAGTAGCAGCAGCAGTAGCATCGACGAGAATTTCGTGGACCAAATTGCTTACGTCAGTTTGTAGTCTGCCAAGTGCTCTTATAGACATCATAGAATTTCCTTCACCAGAATGATCCGAGTTATCATACATAATATTATCGGGTTTACATACGTCATACATTGGATTACTAACACTTTCTTCTCCTTCATTTTCATGAACCCTCTCAAAACACTTCTTATATTCTAGTCCTTTTTTACCTATACCTTTTATAATAATCCCCTCTGGATAAATATAGTATTTATCGCCTTCTGATAATAAACCATATATATGCTGAATCTTTTTATATTTTTTGTTGTATAATAAATTTATATTATCGTTTATTTTTCTTAATAATGCGTCATCATCAAACAACATTTCAAACTTTTTCTTTTTATCATCATAAAAACAATATCCGTAAAAAGGAAGGGGATTTAAATGGTCGTTCATTTCGGTATGTTTGCCAAAATTATCTTTCATACCATTGAGATTTACCAATGTAACTTTATATAGTTCTGATAATTCTGATAATTCTGATGATTCTGATAATTCTGACTTATTAAAATAATAAAAAGGTGTAGTTATCATATGATTAAACCATATTCGGTTATATTCGGTTATAGAGTATGTCTTGTAATTTATAATAATATCTTGTGATTGTTTATTTCCCATGTTTTTTTCCCCAAAAAATGTATTTAAAATTTTAATATTTTTGTTTATTTTATTGTTTGTCATTTTTTGTTTAGTTTCTGTTTCAAGACCAGTATCCTTCTCGGGCATAAATTCATTATATTTATTCGGGTTCAAATATCTGCGGATTCGTTTGTCTTCGTCGTCTCCATCGTCTCCTCTAACTGGATTTATTAATTCTCTAAAATTTTTTGTTGGTATTGAACTAGGTTCATATGTAAAGATGTTATATATTTCGTGTTCTTTTACCCCGTTTTCTTTGCCACTTGGTTCTATTTTTGCTCGGTTTTCTTGTTCGTGTGTTGCTTTTTGTTCATGTGTTGCTTTTTGTTCGTTATGTTTCTCAATTATTAAGTCAATCACATCTGTTATATTTTTGATTATTTCTTTTAAATCGGAGTCTGGTGTGTTTTCTGGTACATCTTGAAGTATATTTTTTAATTTATTATAAATAGCATGTAATATTGTTTCATCTTTTAATTGACTTATAAAATAAATACTTTTTGGTTGCTCATTAATAATTAATCTACAAAAATTATAGTCACCCATATCTATTGCTGTATATAATATTGTAGTATCTGACTTTGTAGTGGTGTTTTCTATTATTGCTAATAAATTAGTATGTAAAATTAAGGAATTTAAAATAATTACATTAAAACTCTCTCCATGAGTTAATAAACAATTATTATATTTATAATTAGAAAAATAATGATATAATATATTATTGGATTTATCATTTTTATTAAATCTCTTGTTTAATACATCTTTATTTATTAAAAAATAATTAATTAATTGTGTGCCATATTTTATAAATTTATTTGTGTCTATTATTTTTTGTGTTAATTCTCCGTTAATATCTAATTTATTTAGTTTTGTAGATATTCGAGATATAAGCTCGTTAAATATACCATTATGCCGTAAACTGTTTTTTACTAAGTCTTTATATATAGACAGTCCACCTGTGTCGGTTAGCCTTTCGCGGGAAATTTTATTATCAAATATTTTTATAAAATGAGTGTAAATATTATCTATATCTTTAGAACTTGTAATGGCTGCATTGTTTACTAAGTAATCTATTTCTTTTGCGGCGTTCCGCTTATTTTCTAGTTTCAAACGAATACGTTTATTATTACTTTTATTAATATATAAATCTCCATTAAGTGTTAATTTATCACCTTTATTAAAGTTTTCTATATTTTCTTTATTTATATTTGCTGTATATGAATTAAACATTATGTCGCGGACGATGATATCTGTCGGTGTAATGTTTGTTATTAATAAACATTCGGGGAGAATGGTGGCATTGCCAACAGGAGGCACCGGCGTATAAGTAGGTATTCGGTGGTTGCCGCTCAAGGCGGCAGCCGCGGAGAGGTGTTCGGGGTTGAACCCTGCCTTGGAGACAGAGTAGTCATATGCCCCGCTGGCATCAGCAGTAGCAGCAGTAGCCTTAGAATTAGCAGCAGCCGCAGCAGTAGCAGCAGCAGCAGCATCCGATATATAAATATTCTCTTCATCATCATCAGCAGCAGCAGCAGCAGTAGCATAATCATCAGCATCAGCATCAATTTCGGAAACTTCTTCTTCTATGACACGACCAACAAACAACTCAGTAGCAGCAGTGGCAGCATGAGCAGAAGCAGTAGCAGCCATCGGTGTATAAACACCTTTTTCAGCAGCAGGAGTAGCAGCAGCGCCAGCAGCAGCAGCGAGGTGGTTGGAGTTGAACCCTGCCTCGGCGACAGAAGTGTCATATACTCCCTCGGATTTATCTGCCCCGCTGGCAGCAGTGGTTGCCGCCTGACTATAAAGCCCCGCAACCAGTAATTCCGCCGCGACGCCATAACCCGCCTCATTATCGCGCTTTTTCTCTCTCGCTTTCCAAGTAGCGCTATGTACGAGTTTGTTGTAGATACCTTCAGAACTTTTTATTGATTTTTTTTGTGCTTTAGCATGTTTCGCTACAGCGTAAGTGCCTTGTTCCGCTACAGCGTAAGTGCCTTGTTCCGCTACAGCGTAAGTGCCTTGTTCCGCTACAGCGTAAGTGCCTTGTTCGCCTAATACTGTTTTATATACTGTTGTAGGCATTATAAATATAATATAAAATAAGATAAAAATTTTAAATAATGAATTTAATAATTATGACGGAATTGATTTTTTATCTATCATATTATTAATATCTTTTTTTTCATTATGATATTCATCAAACATAATCATTTCGTCTAATGCCTTCCCTGGACCCACCAGAGGCAAGCAAATTTCAGGTTCAACTATAAATTCACACAATGCTGGACCAGGATATTCTAAAAATTCCCTGGTAGTTTCTTCTAAATTTTTAGCGTCAGAACATCGAAATCCCTTAATACCAAATCCTTCAGCGACTTCCTTAAAATGTGGATTTCTCTTATTAATAGTAGCAGTATATCTCTCTTCGAAAAATAAACGTTCCCAAATATTTACCATCATTTGTCTACTATCATTCATAATAGCAATTTTAACTGGTAAATCATTTTCTACTATAGTTTTCATATCACTCATAGTCATTAGAAAACTCGAATCTCCATCTATATCTACTACTAATTTATCAGGATTCGCTATTTGTGCTCCAATAGCATATGGAAGTCCAGCGCCCATAACTCCCAAAGAACCAGAAGAATGTATTTTACCTGGATAATTTCCATGAATAAATTGATATGTCATCATTTGGTGATTACCTACACCAGTGGTGAAAATGACATCTTCTTCTTTATGTAAAGTTAAATCATTAATTTTACTAATAACCATAGGTGTATTAATTTTATTATTTTCTGGAATTCTAAATTTAAATTTATAGTCTAATTTTAATTCGTCTAATCTATCCCGCCATTCTAAACTGGGAATATTTTTATTAACTTTTGGTAAAATGGTATTTATAAAATTCTTACTATCCATATGAATATGATAATTACTCCTAATAGTTTTATTAAACATCCCCATATCAATATCTACATGAATAATCTTCTTTTCCTTTTTAGCAATTGGAGCATATTTCTCCACTAAACCAGTAGTTCTATCATCGAATCTCGCCCCTATACCTATAATACAATCCGCTTCTTGTAAAGCGAAATTGGCAGAAGGCGATCCATGCATCCCACACCATTCTAATGAATTGTAATGATTTTCGTCTATAATACCTTTTGCGTGAATAGTTGTAGTAAATGGGATATTTGTCTTATTCACTAATTCTAATATTTCTTTACTTGCGTGATTACATCCTTTCCCTAAAAAGAAAATTGGTTTTTTTGCGGAATTAATTGCTATGGATACTTTATTGGTTTTATAGTCATTTATTTTTTTCTCCCAAAGTTTATCTAATTTTTCAACTGCTTTTCTAATATATGGAATATCCTCATTATGAGATGGATAATTACATAAATCTAAAAGAACATCTTTTGGTAAATCTAAATGAACCACACCAGGTCTACCACTATTTAAAAGTCTAAAGGCATAATCTATCATTGGATTTAAATTTTCTACATTATTTACACAATAACTAAATTTTGTAGTATTACGAGTTATATCTACAGCAGGCGCTTCCTGAAAAGCACCTGTCCCCATAAATTTTGTTCCTACTTGACCAGATAGGACTAAAAGTGGTACACCATCATTTTTCGCATCTAACATAGGTGTAATCATATTGGTTATTCCAGGACCACTGGTGGTAATTACAACTCCTATTTCATTGGAACTTTTTGCGTATCCAGTGGCGGCGTGTCCACAATTTTGTTCATGGGAATTTACATAATAGTTTATTTTTTTATTATAAAATTGGTCTACTAATGGCATAATACTTCCACCGGAATATAGAAATACATTTTTAACTTTATAATCTATTAGTTTTTGGTAAATTATTTCAGCACCAGTCTTTAATTGGGGTTTAACTATAGTTTTTTTTTTCCATATATAAGAAGCGAACCTACGCATTAATTAATAATATATATTTATTTTTTAAAATAATAAAAATAAATATATATTTAAATATTCATTTATAAAATATTCATTAATATAATTTATAAAATATTCATTTATAAAATATTCATTAATATAATTCATTAATATAATTTATAAAATATTCATTAATATAATTCATTAATATAATTTATAAAATATGTATAATATTGATATATCATTCTATGATAGAATTAAAGAAGTTTTAGATATTGGTGATAAAGTAGGAGATACGGATTATATTGATTTTTTAACACACGATGAAGTCCCTAAAAATATAATGAAAGGTATAGACTATTACAATAGAAAATTTATCACCATTAAGTGTGGTTGGTATAATATGAAAGATATGAAATTTCATAGAACCAGTCAGGTTTTTTTCCAGAGATATACAAATGACTCACACTGGCAATCGGCGAGTTTTGAGGGTAGTTTTATTTTAACTAGTGGTGGAATAAGTAAAGAACAATATCAACTAATAAATGATTTAGTAGATGGTAAATTATTAAAATTAGAAGAACATCACAGACCCGCTGGAATGAAACAAAATTGTATCATTGCAAGTATGGACTATTGGGAAAACTATTTTGCCATAAAAATACAAAAACAATGGATAAAATGTAGATATACCCCAGAGTATACTGTATGTAAACGAATATTAAATAAACAATTTGATGAATATATAAGTGGTATGAATTAAACTTAAACTTAAACTTAAACTTTCTTATGAAGAAAGTTTTATCAAAGAAACTTTCTTATGAAGAAAGTTTTATCAAAGAAACTTTCTTATGAAGAAAGTTTTATCAAAGAATTTTTTTTTTGTCTAAACTTTTTCTAAAAGTTTCTTATGAACACTATTATTAGCCAAACCTCTTATATTCCAAATATCTTTTATATCTGATGGTTGAACAGTTCCCTTATCAGATGCCATACATATTATATCGCATGGTGTATCATCTATTTTTACATCTACTGACCATAATGCCCACCCCCATTTAAATTTAAGTAAATCTTCGAAATGTGGATTTACCCCTGCGATTTTCCAAGTTTTCCCGCCATCAATTGATACATCAACTCTTGGAAATATCATAGGTTTACTGGAATAGGTATATCCATGTATCCTAAAATTTTTATTATTTATATTTTCTTGGATTTCTTCTATATGAGTTATACAAGATTGTATTGGTAATTCTTCTATAGTATCTATTTTATCTAAATCTATTTTACTAACATCCTCTAAACATCTTATAGATCCAGGAAGTATTTTATATGCCATACCTCTCTGCCATGGTCCATCCACCTCTTCATTTGACAGTGTAATTTTCTTTAACCATTTAATATTTTTTATTCCAACATATCCAGGAACTATAATTCTTACTGGATATCCATGGTCTCTTGGCAATTCTACACCATTCATTTTATAGGCAACTAACACATCCCCAAAGCAATTCCTTCCTTTTTTAAAAGGAATAGAAGATTTAACACCATCATATCCCTCGAAATGAATATATTTTGCATTGTAATTTTCTAATAAATTACATAAAGGAATTCCTTCCCATTCTGCTGTACTAATTGCGCCAATCCCCCATTGTGTACCGGACGTTTTATCAAATTCACCTCTACGATTGCCCCCGCATTGTATAGTAGTAATAACTTTTTTAGATTTCATTTTTTTTAAATCTTCTAATGTAAATTTATTTATAAATTTGGTATTAATAAAAAAATCTAATTCGTAATCTTCTGGTTTTATTATAGGAACGGGGTTATGGTTTCTTATATACCATAAATCATTTGGGGTTATAGGGTTTTTATGAATTTCATCAATTGGAGTTTCTGCGTTACATGGTTTAGCAGAATGGAATTTTAGTTCAGGAATTCTAATAGGTTCTTGGATATATTCGTCTTTTAAATTTTTAAATTTATCTGGATTATAATCTTCAATTACTCCAATTTCCATAGAATCGAGGATATCATATACTTCTTTTTTTTGGTGTTGTTTGTAATAATTCCAATAAGGTTCTAATGGATTTCCGGCGGCTAACATTATTTTATCTATTCCTCCTGGATGAGACTCTATAAAATTAGTTATATCGTATACTTTATTTTTATGAGTAACCCATATTCCATTTTTGGAAGAATTATGTTGGGATATTTCTTGATATGAATATTTTTTAATCCTACTATTTTGCAAGTTTTCTTGATAAAAATAATAACCGATTGGTAGCGAACTTATAACACCCAGTTTAACTGAATAATTCCTAATGAAATTCATTTATAATTTATAAATATATTTTATAGATAATTTATATTTTTATAGATAATTTATATTTTTATAGATAATTTATAAATATTTTTATAGATAATTCACTTAAATAAATAAGTGTCTTTTTTTTATATAATGAAAATTATCAAGAATATACTTAAATTTAATATTATTACATTTAATTTTATAATATTATGTTGGGGGGTAACT
>Ga0209662_1001311_pt1 | contig 11668 bp, 10 predicted proteins | sample SaaInlV_150m_DNA_4_FD_184662 | JGI IMG/M metagenome (GOLD analysis project Ga0209662, IMG submission 184662) | Marine microbial communities from expanding oxygen minimum zones in the Saanich Inlet - SI072_LV_150m_DNA (SPAdes) (version 2) | ecosystem: Environmental > Aquatic > Marine > Intertidal...
ATTTTACAGTTAATTGGGGTATTTATTGCGTGGGGACGTTATGAATAAAATTTATCTGTTTTTGATTAGTCTGTTGTTTTGTACAAGCTTGGTTTTGGCTGTAAATGATATGGATGGCACTATCACAAGTAGCAGGCGACTTTCGTCTCTTGTTCCGACAAGTGACAGTCTTACGAATAATCTAGGTCGCGATGTTAAGCTTGTGGGAGAAACCAGTCGACTGGTTGTTTTTGTTCCAAAGTCGACTAAAATGGCACCAAATAATAGTCATGATATTGATAGCGGTAACGTCGTTATTATGCGTAAGAAGCGAGGGCATAGGCGCACAAAAAGTGCTTTTATTTGCCCATCAAATACTTCATATCAAAATAACAATGGCCTTAGAAGGCAGCTTTTGGAACAAAAATTAGGTCAAAAGAAAAAATATATAAATAATTCTAAGCTGTTGAGTATAGTTCCTCAGAAAAATCCTAATATCTCATCAAGCTGTTTAGTCCAACAAAAAATCACTAAGATCCCTGCTTTTAAGGTTTTTTCTACGGAAGCACAGCGACATTTGGGCCGCAAAAACCCAATTATTAAAAATAAGGCTTTTGCTGATATTACAGACGCGAAACTTATTCTAAGGGAACTGTGATATCCCAAGCTTATTCCAGTCTTGACTGAATTTTTCCATTCCTTGCTCGGTAAGTGGATGCTTGAGCATTTTCTCAAACAATGCTGGTGAGATGGTAGCTACATCGCTTCCAGCGTTGATTGCTTGATGTACGCTGGGCACGTCTCGTAGTGATGCTGCAAGGACTTTTGTTCCAAAATCATACTCATTCTTCATATCGACAATCTCTGCTAGTAGTGCGCTTGTGTCGGCATCGATGTCGTCCCAGCGCCCTAAAAATGGTGATATGTAGGTTGCACCAAGTTTGCACATGGCCAGGGCTTGTGGAAGGCTAAATACCAGCGTGATATTGAGTGGTACATTCTGGCCAAGCAGTTTTTGTATGACCGGGTAGTATGGTTGATAACATGGGATTTTTACTACTACGTTATCAGAAATTGTTGCGATTTCTTGTGCCTGGGCATAAATGGCATCAAGGTCACTTTCAGTTACCTGAACACTTACCGGCTTGCCCGGCATTAGCTCGCAAATTTTTTTAATTGCTTCTTTTGGATTTGCTCCGTCTTTACGAAGATTTGTTGGGTTTGTGGTTATGCCATCAACGATGCCAGTTTCATACAATTTTTTTATGCTTTGATAGTCGGCTGTGTCAAGAAATAATTGCATTTACTTTCTCCTTTTTGTTCAAGAGTACGTTGCTTGCCTTGGCGGTTGCAATTGTTTGTTTGTGTTAAGGCTTGAGATGCTTTGTTGATCCTGTCTAGGCTTACATTGATTGTGCCTCAATATTGTATGGAGCTGTGTATGTTTGCCACTATCAAGGCTGTTTTTTTACGTCTTATTTTTCAGTCACGAGCAGGGACGCAGATTGCAAGCCTACTGTTTGACTTTATCCGAAGGAATCCGGGAATTTATTTTTTTCCTATGTTTTTATTGTCAATGATTATTGTAGTTATGAGTGCGGCTTTTATATTGATTTACGACTTAACCGGGTATAATCCATATTCACTTATCACAGTGTGGGAAAAAGAATATCTGTTTGGTTGGAGTAGTATTCGTCAATGGGTGTTCCACTACGGGACGGTGTTTTTCTTGGCTCTGTTTGCGCTGTTGGTTCTCTATTTTGTAACATTTATTGTCAGGATAGGCTTCAAGCGTTATCTACTTGGGCTGTTTGGTCAGAGCCCTAAAATTAGCCCTGTATATGCGTTACTTCAGGGCTTCATTCACACGGGTAACATTCTTGCTTTTACCTTAATGAATGTAGCCTTTGGCTTTTTGGACAAGATCATGCGCAGTGCTGATTCTGATGGCAAGGCCGGCATAGCGGAATTTTTTGTTGGGTATCGTTACAGTGGCTCTTGGAAGCGTATTACTTATCTTGTTGTGCCTATTTTTGCGCACAAATATATGCGGATAACCAAGGCAATAAAAGAATCGGCTAGATTGACCGCAAGTAACGATTATATCCAAAGCATAGCGGCAAAACATATTTTCCGTGGGATATCAAATACTATTTTTTCGTTGTCTTGGACGCCGTTAATGCTTAGCTACACATTGATATCATATTTCAAGCTACATGAGGATTCAGTTTTGTTTGGTATAGTGCATAAATTGAGTGCAGTCATGCTAATTGTTTTTGTTGCATGGTTGGTTGTAGCGCATGTGTTAATGAGCCTTGTAAAGGGAATCTTTAGGATGGTAGTTTACCAGGATGTACGTGGAATTGTGACCAAGCAGGTTGATCCTAAAGTTATCAAGATTGCTAAAAAAATTGCACAGGGCCTATAGCCTGGCTTTACAGCCTATCTGAGTATGAATACACTTAGGTTCACGGTCCTTACGTGAACAGCACACCACGCGTAAATGGACAGAAAGCGCATCTTGGCTGTGCAAAAAAGGTTAAACATGTCTAAACTTCGCATCGGCGTTCTCATGGGTGGTCGATCGTTGGAGCGGGAAGTGTCTTTCAATTCTGGGCGAACAATTTGTGACCATATCGATACTTCGCTGTATGAGATTGTTCCTATTTTTCAGCAGCAAGGCGGAGCTCTTTATTGCCTTCCTTGGCAGTTTTTACATCGCGGTAAGATTAGCGATTTCCAGGATAGACTTGCTGAGCAGGAAGCCCCGATAGTTTGGGATGACCTGAAGGCGTTAGTTGATTACGTTTACATAGCAATGCATGGGCGCTGGGCCGAAGATGGAACGGTTCAAGGTATGTTGGAGGTTCTAGGAATACCCTACGTTGGCTCAGGTGTGTATACCAGTGCTATTTCTATGGACAAGATTTTTCAGAAAAAAATTCTCTCGGATGCCGGAATACAGGTCCCTCGGGGGCTAGATCTTGATTGCGTACAGATTAAGTGCATTGAGGATGATGAGGCTTCACTACAAGCGCTGCTTGATGATTACGACCTAGACTTCCCGCTGGTGGTAAAGCCTTCGAGCGAGGGTTCAAGTTTTGGTGTGAAGATTACTAATTCTATACAAGATTTACACAAGGCTATTCTGCAGGCGCACAGAATTGATCCACGAATGCGGCAATCGGTTGTTGTTGAACAGATGTTGGAAGGTATGGAGTTTTCTTCTATTCTTATGCGTAATGATCAGGGTGATGATTGGGTAGCCTTGTCAGCAACTGAGATTGTAACTCAGGACAACGGTAGTATGTATGATTATGATCAGAAGTATATGCCTGGTTGTGGAACAAAATTTACACCGGCTCGTTGCTCTGACAAAGATATTACGCGTATTCAAGACGTAAGCATTGCAACCGCTCGTGCGCTAGAACTAGAGACCATGGCTCGCGTGGATGGTTTTTTGACAAAAGATGGGCGAGTTGTTGTAATTGACCCGAATACATTATCAGGTATGACACCTTCAAGTTTTACTTTTTTACAGGCAGCTCAACGTGGGATGAGCCATTCCGATTTTATTAATCACATAATCAAAACAGATCTGAATGCCTTGGGAATGTTAACCAAGAATGGGGAACCTATGAACGATCGTAAAGTCGCAGGTAGCAAGATTAGGGTAGCTGTTTTGATGGGCGGCAATTCCAGCGAGCGAGAAGTTTCGTTAGACTCTGGTCGCAACGTTGTCTATAAATTATCACCCAATAAGTACCAAGCGGTGCCTATTTTTGTTGATAGTAACTTTAATCCGCACAAAATTAATCAGGCGTTATTGGTAAAAAATGCAACACCTGAAATTGAGGCCTTTCTTGAGCCTGACATGCAGATAAAGTGGGCTGATCTACCAACATTATGTGACTTTGTTTTTATTGGACTGCATGGTGGCAAGGGCGAGGATGGTTCCGTACAAGGAATGCTTGAGATGATGGGCCTTCCTTACAATGGGCCAGGAATATTGGCAAGTTCATTGTGCATGGATAAGTACAAGACAAACAGGTTTTTACGAGCTCGAGGCTTTGAGGTTCCAAAGGGATTTATCGTAACCGCTCAGGACTGGGCAAAGCAAAAAGAAGATACCTTACAACGGGTAGAAGCCGAGCTTGGGTGGCCAGTTATTGTTAAGCCTCACAATGATGGTTGTAGTGTGATGCTTGGCAAAGCGAGCAATAAAAAAGATCTTGAAAAAGCGTTGAGCGATATTCATCTCCATGGTCGAATAGCTTTGGTTGAAGAGTGTATTGTTGGTATGGAGCTTTCGGTTGGTGTGCTAGGTAATGATACTGTTAGAGTGTTGCCTCCAACCCAAACGTTTGCCGAATCAGACTTCTTGACAATGAAGGAGAAGTTTTTACCCGGGCAAGGCAAAAATCTGACCCCTGCACCACTTTCTGAAGGTGCGACAAAATTGGTTCAACAGATTGCCGCAGATGTATTTAAGGCTATTCAAGCTTCAGGATATTCGCGTGTCGATTGTTTTTACCAGACAGCTGAGCTGAGCCCAACAGGCAAAGAGCGAATTGTTATTTTAGAAATTAACACGCTTCCGGCTCTTACGCCTGCTACCTGTTTATTCCATCAATCGGCTGAGGTTGGTATGCGCCCAATGGACATGATCGACAAGATCATTGAGCTTGGCTTTGAACGCTACCGTATACGCAATGTGTCTTTGGTTGTACACAATGAGCTTAGTAAGCAGCAAGCAACAGGCTAAGAGTCTGTTTTTAGTGGCCTGTACTGTAGAATAATGTTACCTGTTGTGCGGTGACCGTTTAAAACAGCTCTTTCAAATGGCAGCCAACCTTTAGCATTAGTTGTGTTTTTTGCACCGTGGTTTAGTAGGTAGCTGACCAGCTGTGAATCGCCATTTTCTGCAGCGATGTGAAGCAGAGTATCGCCGCTATTTTTATCTTTGGAGTTTGAATCTATTCCGGCTTTGATCAAAAGCTGGCTTTTTGCAAGATTTCCATTTCTAACCGCTTGTAGCAATTTATTACATTTATCCACATCATTTTTTTGTAGAACTTGAGGTTTTTGGTATTCATCAAGTGGTGGCCAACCCCATTTGTTCATGGTGTCAATTTTGGCGCCATTTTTGATGAGGCATTGAGCAATTTCTAGCGCGCTATCTGTTTGAATTTTGAGACTGTGTCGATATAAACTTATCTGTAGTGCTGTTCGGTTGTATTCGTCTGTAGCATTTATATCGGCGCCATCTGAGAGGGCTTTTTTTACACCTTTTAGGCTAAAATCGTCGGAAGCAGCTTTAAGTAGGGCCGCATTTTCTTCTGGGCCGGTATGTACAACAATCGTTGTTAGTGCAGCTAAGATAAGCAAAGTTGTTTTATAAAATAATTTATTGAGCATGTCGCCTACCTTGAGCTTCGTTTATAATATGGCTCAATTATACCAAAGTGTACGAAGAATTGTGTAATTTTTTGTTTTTATTTTAGATACAAGTAGTTTTTTAGACTATTTGGCCAGGAGTGGCTCCATAGCAAAAAAGAAGGAGACCTCCGGCTTATATTTACCAGAGATCTCCAAGATTGTGCTAGACGCTATGATTTTATGTATTTAAGCGAAGCATGCAAACGGGTAGAGTTGTTGTGCAGCTTGGTGCGCTGTGTGCATGTAGGTTTGTTTGATAATAATATCACGCGCAATATCATTGAAAGTATCATCCATAAGCTGTCGATATGCGGCTGTTTGTGCTGGGCAGAATGTGTAGGTCCGCATGCCAAGATTCCATGGGTTCAACAATCCATCTTCTCGGTCATTTAGAATTCCGCAGTAGACAAGATGGTTGTCATCAAGTACCCGATTTGCATCGGTTCGTAGTGTGTCTAGAAGTTCGCTAACGCAGTTTGTCTCACATCCACTTATAATTGCAGTTCGTTTGTAGCCACACGGGTGTGATATGTATACAGATTTGTTTAGTTGCTCAGGTGTGAACGAAAACAGTAAAAGAGATCCAAAATCGCTTTGAAGCATGGTATCTAACTGATCAAAACGTTCTTTGTATTTATCGTAATGATTATCAAGACCGAACTCGCTAAACAACTCTTTGAGAGGCTTGCAGTCACTACATACATTTGCGTTGTTTAAAAAGTAAGCTAGGGAGGATTCGCCGCGCCAATAGTCTGAGTTGCCGAACAGGGCATGATTCATAAAAATCAGGTGGTCTTGGTCGGGAGAGTCAAAGTCTTTACAGGGAACATCAAATGAGTGGTGTGTGCAATCAGCTGCTCGGAAGCGCAGGCAGTGGTAGTCACCTATTGATCGCCCAGAAACGAGTTCAATCAATCGTTTAAAAATATCTGCACGCAGGGTCCAGCCAGTTTTTTGTGCATGTAGCAGGGTATAGCGGCCTTTGCTTTGTTCAGTCCGTTCTTTGCGTATAAGCTGGATCAACGTCAATTTAACTGGTAGCGGAATAGGTGATTCGGTCAGTTGATTTTCGCTAGAGTTGAGTATGTTTTTACTGAAATGTTGCTCACTAAGTTGATTGTAGGGTGTGTTGGTTGCAGAGCAGGGTGTATACCCAAAATGCTGAGCTAATTTATTGAGAGAGAAGTTGTGAATGGCGTTCTCCATGATAGATTCGCACTTAGGAGCGTCTTGACATGCCTGTTGAATGGCCCTGGTGACAATTGTCCTGGCTATCGGTGTTAGGGCCGTACAGGCAGCAATGATTACTTCGCTTGGCAGCTCTTTAATGTTTTTGACCATAAATTGGGCTGAACTTGTTGGATCAGCTTTTAATATTTCGGAAACAATATCGCTATTAATTTCAGTGATATTTTCTAGGGTTATGAATTGGGTAAGTTGTTTGGAGCAATCAGGGTCTTGTTTGATAATTTCGGAAAGAATATTGCTATTAATCTCAGTGATGTTTTCTAGAGTTATGCATCGGGTAAGTTGTTGAGCGCAGTCAGGATCTACTTCTAGTATATGTTCTATTATGTATGTACTTCGTGATAGATCAGAGATATTGTCTGAGGTTATACATCGAGTCAGGTATTGTGCGCAAACAGCGTTGGGAACATCATCACATGAATCTGTAAGATCCAAAATATTATCGGATGTGACGTTTATAAAGTCAGAGAATAAGTGGCCATTAGATACCCAGAAGTCTCCAAGAAGTGTCTGTTGGACACCCAGTAAACCTAAGAAAAACAGGCTATAAGCTAGAATTTTTTTATGAACAATCATGAAGTACCCCCAAATTGGACTATCAATGTTATTACTATTTAAACTATCACAAATAATAAAAAAGTAAATAAAAGCAGAAGATCGCCTATCTGAAATGATTTGTAATTGTGCGTGGGTAGTATGAAAACAGGTAGAGTCAGGGCTTAATTTGAAGAACGAATCTGGATGGGTATTGTTTGACGCTTATTTAAAGCTTGCTGCGCAAATAGTGTATTGATTGTGATATTATTTTTTTAAATCGGTTTGGTTGCTTCCAGGGATATAGTTTGAGTATGGCCTTGTGTGCGGTACTCAGGTCGTCATTGTTAGCAGCAATATCTTTTGCGATATTTTGAAATAGCTTTCTTAGAAGTCGTCTATATTTTGCTGTTTGTGCGGGGCAGTAGGTGTACATTCGCACGCCCTTGTTCCAAGGGTTTAGCAACCCATCTTCTAGGTCATTAAGAATGGCGAAGTATTGAAGGTGGTTATCATCTGTTACTTGATTGGCATTGTTGCGAAGTGCATCCATAATCGTGATGATGTTGTCAGTTTCGTGCCAGTTGACATAGACTGTTCGTTTGTAGCCTTCTGGTGCTGATACGTGAGTTGACTTTTTGAGTAACTTTGGCGTGAATGAGAACAGCAGAAGTGATCCATAGTTACTCTCATTGGTCATTTTTTCTAGCCGTTCAAAGCCAGTTTTATATTTTTTGTAATAATGGCTCATACCAAAACTGGCAAACAGTTCCTTCAGGGGTCTGTGGTTATCTTGGCAGTTTTTATTGCGAACAAAATAGCTAAAAGATGACTCACCTGATTGATCTGTGTTTCCATGCAAAGCATGGTTCATAAATATCATATGATCTTCGTCTGGATGATCGAGTTGATTTAGTGGCATGCTAAACGTGTGGTGTGTACAATCATCAGCTTTGAATCGTAGGAAGTGATAGTTGCCGATAGGTTGTTTTATAATTAGTTCAATCAATCCCTTAAAAATGTCGGAGCGCAACGTCCAGCTATTTTTTTGTGAATGGATTAGGGTGTATCGGCCCTTGCTTTGTTCAGTCCGTTCTTTACGTACGAGATTGATCAGCATAAGCCTAACAGGTGTTGGTAGGCAGATTTTTTTAAATGATTGACCGTGCATATTTAATAGTGGGTTGCCGGGGTGCTTTTTGTAGTGTTGTTCGCTTTGTCCTGTTTTAGACAGGCATGCATTTTTAAGAGCCCAAAGCGGGCTGTCACAGTTGCTAAAGATATAGTTTTCTAGACGTGTTGCTTGTTCATGTAGCCTTGGGTAGGCCTGTTCGATAGTTTTAATGAGAATCTTTTGCTCTGTTGGCGATAAATATTTATATATATGAGATATCACTTGGTTGTTTAGTTCAGCAATGTTGTCTTTAGTAATGCACGAGGCGAGCCTTCTAGCACAATAAGGGTATCTTACGATGATATCCGAAATAACATACCAAGGTATTTTTGAGATATTGTCTCTGGTTATGTATGAGGCGAGCTGTTTAGCGAAGGCTGGCTTAAATCTGAGAATGCTACAAATTGTTGAATTTGTGCTTCCTTTAATGGGGGCACTTATAGACTTGAAGTTGTCTTTAGTAATGTATGATGCGAGTTGTTGAGCGCAAGCTGGGTATGCTTTGACAATCTCTAAGAGTATAGGGCTTTGTATTTCTGTAATATTGTCTCTGGTGATGTATGAGGCGAGCCGTTTAGCGGAGGCTGGCTCCAATATGAGAATACTACCAATAATGTAGAAACTTATAGACTTGAAATTATCTTTATTAATGTGTGAGGCAAGCTGCTTAGCACAATAAGGGTATTTGTTGATGATATCCGTAATAACATACCAAGGTATTTTTGAGATATTATCTTTGGTTATACACGAGATGAGCTGTTTAGTATAAGCTGGGCCTGCTTGTATAATTTTTGAGATAATAAAGTAGTCAATATTTATGATATTGTCTTTGGTGACACATGAGATTAGCTGCTTAGTATGGGCAGGGTATGCTTGTAAAGTGCCATAAAGACTAGAGTTGTGTATATCTGTGATGTTATGTGAGGTGATCTTTACGCCATCAATTACTACGCTATTATCAACTATCTGTACCGCAGCTTGCGACGATATGGCTGTGAGCAAGGTTGCAGCGAGTAAGAGCTTTGAAAGTAAGTTTTTTATATTCATTTTTACATCCCATTTAATGCTCCTATTGTCATTCTTTATTCTATCAGTAATTAAAATAATGTCAATAAGAAATACTTATATGGCTAATGTATGGTAAAATGGGCTTATATTTGCGAATTGGGCTAAATCGTGGTGTAGCCTCGTATAGGTTAAGCTAGAGCGTAATGCGGATAGAGCTTAAATAAGGTCGTAGGGGTGAAGGTTTTGAGTCCTGGATCCTCTTTTAAGGCCGGGGCTGACCCTACTTTGCTAAAGCTACGAAGGGCATGCAGGGGCAATCGGAAAGTTGCGTACAAAGAAAGTTTCTAAAAGTCTTCATTATTAGCAGAACTGTTTGAAGCAAAATTAAATTTTGTGTGCGAGGTAGGCAAGGGCTTTGCGCATGAGGATATCAAAGGTTGCCTGCGTTTCTCTAAATTCTTCTTGAACGTACTGCGTAGCGCCCAAGATCTCTTGGCGTGAATAGTTGAGAGAGGTAAGTACCTGGCCCAGTTGGCGAATGTTTTTGAGGTTGGCGTCTCCTGCAAAGGCGAGGCCTGAGTCCAGAAGTTTGGCAACTTTTGGTCGCAGTTGTACGATGATGTGCTCTGCTTTTTTGGCTCCAATTCCGCTTACTCGGCTTAGCGCTTTGACGTCACCTGCCTGAACTAGCTCAATACAAGCGGCAGGGGCGAATTCAGAAAGAACACCTAAGGCCATTTTGGGGCCAATTCCTGAGCAGCTAATGAGCGACTCAAACAGTTTTTTTTCTTCAAGTTGCTTAAAGCCAAAGAGTGCGGGGCCGTTATCTTGGTGCCAGTGAGTATGTATAAATATCTTGATAGGTTGTTGTGTGCCATAACCGTGTGGTTGGGCAATGCCGACTCGGTACCCAACGCCATTCACCAGAACGGTAATATTGTCATGCTCAGAGTGCGATACTGTACCTTCAAGATAACTAATCATGCCATCCTAATCACTGGTTGATTACTTTTTTAAAGTTGTGTGCGTATCAGTCTACTTACATTTGATCGAGTTGTCGTTGTGAGGTTTTGATTAGACACTGTTTTTTGGTTAATGAATTCAAAAGTTTCAAAAATCTGTAACTGATTATGGCGTGCCATTAAAATATTACTTTTTAATAGATCCCATCTTCTGTCTGATTGATTGAGCGTTTGTATGCAGCTATCAAGATCTAGGTATAATTTTCTATGTACGGATGCTCGCTTTTTCTTATTTCTACATTCATACGCACGTAGCTTTTTAAGGTTTTGTCTTATCGTGAAAGGGTTTTGGCTTAAGATTTGATAGTGCAAATCCTTGGCATGGGGTTGTGCAAAAGTTATCTCTGTTACATCACTTTTTATGTATTCGATAAGTTCTTGCGCTTGGTAGTCAGAGATGGACAAGTTGTTTTTATGGTCGTATGTGGGACCGATTGTTTGCATTGATGCAAAAACAGATATGGCCACTAAAAGACTAAATAGAGTTTGCATGGAGAGTTTTTTATTCATTACGCCGCATTTTCAGGTCAGCAGACTCAAAACGGTTAAATAGTACAAGGTGATTATAGCGTGCAGCATTTTGTAGCTTTATTAAGTCAGGAAACTGTTTTGGAATTTTTAATTTATCCAGGTCTGAATATATACTACAATGAGTTGCTGTACGTTTTTCTACATTTTTGCTTGTATATAAAAGTAATTTGCTCATTTGGTTTTCAATTGCGATGACGTTGCCAAAGCGACCTTTTCTCAGAGCCAAAACCTGGGTTGCTATAGTTTCCATTATTTTTAATGCTTTAGAATCAGAAATTTCTGTGAATTTTGTTGGGCTGACGCCTTGCAGAGGCGCAAAAAGAAGCAGAGATATTAAAAAATAAAAAGGCACATGAATTTTAATCATTCTTAACCTTGTCCCATTTTTAGTTAATTATGCCTGCTTAAATTTTAGTGCGGCTTTGATAAGTCCAGCAAACATGGGTGACGGTTTATGCAATGAGCTAGTCAGTTCAGGGTGGAATTGGCTTGCCACAAAGTAAGGGTGACTTGGCAATTCAACCATTTGCATGATACTCCCGTCAGGTGTCTTACCAGAAAATAATAACCCAGCAGACTCAAGTTTTGCAATATAGGCCGGATTAATCTCGTAGCGGTGACGGAATCGTCTTCTAACAGTTGATTGCTCATCAAACAGGTCGTAGGCTTTGGTACCGGGTGTGATTGCTACGTTGTGCCCGCCCAGACGCATAGTGCCACCTTTATCGGTAAC
>Ga0209662_1001335_pt1 | contig 11556 bp, 8 predicted proteins | sample SaaInlV_150m_DNA_4_FD_184662 | JGI IMG/M metagenome (GOLD analysis project Ga0209662, IMG submission 184662) | Marine microbial communities from expanding oxygen minimum zones in the Saanich Inlet - SI072_LV_150m_DNA (SPAdes) (version 2) | ecosystem: Environmental > Aquatic > Marine > Intertidal...
TTCACTTGGAGGTATCAAAGATGTTGACCAAAATACTTTTATTTCTGCTGAAAATAATCCCGGAGATGATAATAATGAATTGAAATTCTTTACTGCTGGAACGGATAATTTACGTATGATTATTGATAGTGTTGGCGATGTTTCTATGAATGGAAGTTTGAATATTGTTGGTGACGTTTCCATGAACCAAAAACTTTCTGTTGGTGGTGATGCTTCTTTCAATGGTGATGTTCATATTTTGGGTAACATTAAGGCTGATAAATATGAAGATAATTACATCATCAATACTACAGTCAATAACTATACTTTAATGGTGACTGACGACCTTTCTTTGAACGGTAATTTATTAGTACAAGAAGACGCCTCTTTTAATCAAGATGTTTATGTTGCCGGCAATGTCGGTATTGGAACGACGAATCCTGTTTCTAAACTTGAAGTTGTTGGAATAACCACATCAACTGAGTTTGATGCTATTTCTGATATTCGTCACAAAGAAAATATTCATGAATTAGAAAATGCTCTTGAAAAAATTTCATCTATTCGCGGTGTAAACTTTACTTTTATTGATGACGATAAAAGACGTATTCATGCTGGTATTATTGCCCAAGAAGTACAACCTATTATTCCCGAATTAATTAATACTACCAATGACGATAAATGGACCGCTAATTATGATGGTTTAACACCCTATCTCATTGAATCTGTGAAAACTCTTTCCAAAGAAAACGAAACTATAAGACAAGATAATAAAGAACTAAAAGACAAAATCAAAACATTAGAAACCAAAATTGATTTGATTATGCAACAACTCAATCCTTAAATTTTATAATTTTTATTTATTTTATTAATCATTTTGTATTTTTATACATAATGATTTAATTCGCACTTGTTGGACAACAATTCTTTTCATCATAATTAGTCTTGTTCAATATTTTATTCATTTCATATACATCTTTGTTGTTTATTTGGTTCCAATTTAAAGGATGAACATCACACATTCTACCAGTATGATCTACACGATTAGGTCTTGCGCTTGTATTTGTACATTCAAAACTGGGACAATTGGTTACATTTTGTTCTATATCAAAGAATACTTGTACTGTGCTAGGAACTACCTTGTTGTATGTGGTTTTTGTATTCTCAATACCTTTAGTGACTGCATAATTACGGTAATTCATGTATTGTTTCGCATCAAAAATGACGGGATGGTTTGTTTGATGGTCTACTTTTAATTCCGTAGCTATTTGTTTATGTTTTAAATAATCACTTTGCGACATTATATATATATCAAAACATATTATCAAAACATATTATCTAAATTTATTTATTCATTTTCGGGGGTTGTCTTATTTAATTGTTCACATATTAATGAAAACGACCAATTCGCATTATTTAAATCTACCACATCACCTCTATCCGTCATTAAACGTATAGTCAATCGTTCTATGTTCACTGGACCAAAATACGAACGCTCTTGGTTTTGTAATGTTCCGCCAAATTCTACATACGAATCACCTGATTTCAAGCCAGACACTTTTATAGGAACTAATCCAAATACATCTTTTACATAGGGTCCTGAACCATAACTTTTTACACTGACCGATGTTCCTATTGATGTTTCATTTAATCCAGCATTTGCTATAGAAGTCACCGAGTATATTTGTTTTTCAGTTAAACCCGTATTAATATTGTATACTTTTTCACCGGTTGTTGGGTCACATTGAAAATCAGTTCGATTAGCATAACTAGGTAAAGGGATTGATGTATCTTTATTCGCAATCGTAATCAAACCATCATTCAAATGATTTTGATTATAATCATCTAAACATAACAAAAAATAATTGTATAAATTTGTACTTACACCGGTATCTCCTTGAATAATAATTGCATTTGTTGCAGTTGCTGTTCCTACTGCATTTAAATCATATACGGTAAACAACCGATATCCTAATACCCAACCTAATGTGGAATCCCATGTTGTATTTCGCACACTCTGTACACCTACATAACAAGTTACAAAACTGGTTTCATCGAAAAATACCACTTTATAATCTTTGGCGGTATATTTTCGTGTAACTGTAAAATCAAATTTGGTAATATCTCGTTCTTCTATTTGGTCATCTTTTTCTATATTGATAAAATTTCGTTTCAATGTAGTAACTTTTCCATATAATTCTACAGTTGGCGATGAAAACGCATTTATCTTTTTTTGTATTTCATCTAATAATTGGGCTTTGTTGTATATTTTTTCATCCAATCGCAAAACGATATCATTTTCTCCACCACTCGACACAACACCGTTCTCATATCCTCGTATGGTTATTAAATTATTAATATTATTTTGTAATGTAATTGTATTGGCTTTTTCTAATTTTTCGCTTGAACGAATCGTCACATCACGATTATTGTCTACAATTGAAATAGCCACTTGTGGAGAATCATTGTTTAATTTTGATGTTGTTGTATTTAAATCTCCAAACGACAAATCATAGGCACTATTTATCATAAGTTCATCCAATTTTAAATAATTTTTCCATGTTTCTTTTTCACTTAATATATCTAAGGTCTCTCCATTTGCGTTCTGCTCATTCGTTATATTATCTACAAAATGAATACTATACCCTCGGGCATTTAATACTTTCTTTATTTTTATGTTTAAACTTATATCATATGCATTATTAACACTATCACTAGTAAAACTTAAATCTGTTCCTGAAAATATATGCAATCCAGAGATTGGGTCTACAAAATTATTCAGTGCATCATTGATTGGACCTATGTATTTTGTAAAATCATTTGTTGATTTTCCTTCTTCCGTAAAAGTTGCGAGATTATAATTTGAATCTGTTGTATCAATCGAAAAATTATAAGATACATCATTTTCATTACCGATTGCATTGTTGTTATCTATTGGGTAAATGGTAAAAATTTTTTGATTTTCAATAATTGTATAATCGTCTTGAGTAATACCTGTTGCATAAATGGTACTTGTTAAATCGTTTATTGTTTTTTTACCAGAACTATCATATGCATCAGTCGTTTCTGGTCCATTTGTATAACTTTTTTGAAACACATCAGTAAAAATACTCCCTGATAAATCAACAAAATAATATTGTTCACTAAAACTTTTTTCAAAATTTAAAAACATGTTAAATGATATATCTTTTGTTTCTTGATTTGTTGTTATATATGCAGCTGTACTAGTTGGTATATTCGTTTCTGAATAAATATCAGTTAATGGTGCTGCACTAATATCGATTAATTGGGTTGTTAATAAACTATTCGCTTTATTAAGAACACTTTGATTAATGGTTTGTACATATTCGTTTAATGTATATCCTCCGTCTATATCTCTTATGTCTTGCGAAATTGTTTTATTTTTACTCGTATGAGAATTCGGTATATTAAAACTAAAATCATTTATAGATAAATCAAAATTATCTATTAAACATTTACATTCAACATATGGTGATGTATGCACATAATATTTATCCGTTTGTTTTACAATCGGACGTTTTCCTATTATATTATTAATGTAATTTTGACTTATATCAAACATACAACATGAGTTCTCTCCGACCCATATTCGCGTATCATTTGGAAATTCTATATATGTTTTATCATATTCATGATAAAAACTGGTATAACGATTTGGTTTTATTTGTAATTGAGTATATTTAATAGCATTATAAGATAGGTCCGTCATATAATCTTGGTTAATTTTATTATTAACATCTATAGACAATCGCTGAATGCCTGATTTATCACTAATTAATAAATTATTTGCCTTTATTTGACTATTTAAATCATTTATAATTTCGGTCCTTGAATAAGAAGCATCAGTTAACGACATAGTAATCGTAATTTCATTGTCTATAGTGGTTGCATCTGTTATTTCGGTTGTGTTAGTTGTATTGTGATATTTTTTAATTTTAAAATAATTGTTACTCGTATCTGCGGTTGAATCTACATAATATATTTGTTCGGTTTCTTCTGCTGCTGTTGTCGTTTCTCGTGGTTCACTTGTTAACGTATTTATATCGTATGTTGATTGTTCAAAACCTAAATAAGCTGCTATATCATTGTTTCGTTCACCATCTAAATGATATGGCGAACTCCAGTTTTGAAAATCTAATTGATAACTATTTTCATTATACATTTTATTTAAATCGACTGTTAAATCACATAAGGAAGTAAAACGATTATAAAATATGTTTGTTGTTCCAAAACTTACATCTGTATAGACCGACTTTTGTTGTTCAATAGATTCATCTATTGTAGTGTCTAATTCGGTTGGTGTATAGTTACCAGATGCAATCTCATATTTTACATCATGCAAAGAATTATCGATACCAAGAACATTTCCTTTTATAAATATAAAATTACTCCCAAAATTTTTAGAAATAGTATACCATGTATAAGGCACTTGCATTGAATATAATTTTAAAGATACTACATCACGTAATGGTTCAGACAAATTGCATGTAAACTCTGTTGTTAGTGTACGTTTGTCTGTTCTATATTGACTATCGATACTTACGATACGCTTAATCGTTTGTCTTAAAATTGGGTTTAATTGACCTTGTACATAATCTAATGGTTTTATGTATCCTACTGTTTTTTTTTGAACAATTCTTGATTTATTGTCTATATCTATCATGTTGTTACTGGCTTTTATTTTTCGTTTTGTTGGATTATAATTTTCAGGATTTTTTTTGATGTCTTCTAATATTTGTATTTCTTCTTCTGTTAAATAATCTTCTTTGTTTTTTAATTTGGTAGTCATTTCACCTTCCTTTCCTTCATTAATTACATTTTCTTCTGAACCTTGATTTAAATCAAAATTTCCGGTTGCGTCTTGTATCGTATCTAATCGTTTTTGCTGACTTCGTTCTTGTAATTTTCGTTTTAATTCATTCTCTTCTTCTCTTGTTTCCGCATCATAACTAATTTCTTCTTCTTCATCATCTATATTATTTTCTTCGTCATCTTCTTCCTGAAAAAAATGGTCATATATTTGCTCAAAAAAATCGATCAAATTATCTGAGGATTCTGTATTCATATTTTCGTATTTTTTTATCATTTGTAATATTTTTGCTTCCAATTCTCTATCTGTTGGATTATTCAAATTTAATATTTCATATAAATTTTCATCTGTATAATCATTTATATCGTACATTTCTCCAGACATTTTTATTTACCTTGTTATATTATTATATTATTATAACAGAACCATTTAAATTATTTTTTCACTATTCGTGTTTTAAACATATTTGTTATATATTCTACTAAATCTAATTCTTTGCTACAATTGTATAACATTTCTATTGGAAAACTTTTTAATCCATGACCTCTTTTCATATGTCGGTTCCCTTTAAAACATAATATATCAAATGCTTTCATAATTTTTTCTTCCTCTTCCGTCATTTCAGTTCGGTCAATACGTGTTTTTCCTATGTAAACATAACGATTATAACTATCGTTATCATAAATTTGGTATATATTTATGTGCGGATGATTTCGTATCATACCTATACCCATAATCTTATTTTTATCGTTATTCATTTCTAAAATAAATGCTATTTGTTCCGGTTGAATTTTTACACTAATTGGGCCAGGTGAACAATAAATACAACCTGGTAACTCTTTCAGTTCACGATACTTTTTATTTTGTTCCCATGTTTCATCATTGAAACGAGTTGTTAAAATAGATTTTGTTATTTGGGCTCTATATTGTTTTATTTGTTGCTTATATATCTTATGTGATGTAACCACGTTCATTTTCAGTTTGCAATTGATTATACTTCTTGATTATAATCAATTTTTTAGTATCATAAAAAAATATTTGTTTATTTTTCTATTTTTGTTTTGTATAATATTATTGCTGCGATTCTGTCTTGACTACTTTCCAATACCAAGGCATATCATGCACCACTTTCACTGATTTATTTTCATTTATTAACTTTTGCACAGTCAATGATTTTTCAGTAGTGTTTAGTTTTATAGATATTATTATTCGTTTAAAATCTTGGTTATATCGCAAAGGTATCTCATGAATCCTACTAATAATACCTATATCTAATTTGTTAAATATCGACAATACATATTCTTTATTTATTGTTGATTCAATTCGGGGTATACAGAGAGATGTGTAATTCATATTTTTCATTTGTTTATCTTTATCTATTTACATTATCTATTTTCAATTTTTTATTTATTCATTATTCCTCTTATTTATATAAATTCTGCAGATATCTTTATATAAATATTATTGTTTTTGTTATCTAATTAATAGATACAATGGTTAATCCCCCCAGTTATAATCTACAATAGTAGATTGCTGTCTCGTATAATATTATTTTAGTTTTTTAGTTTTTTAAGTATGAACTACGAATAAAATGATTTCGTCTTCTTATTTAAGAATAAGATTCATACGTCATCATATAAGTTAGCAGTTTCGAGACATATACTATGTTCTCACCTTTTTATATTCTTTATGTTTAATATTCTAAAATGTTTTATTTCCTTTCTATATCTAATGAGTGAAATTATTGAAGAACTTGATATTTCTTGGTTACGAGAACAAGAACAAATTATCGATGTTGAAAATAACCATAGTCGAGAACCTATGAATGTTATCAATACAATGGTTCTTTATATTAATTTACAAGATGAAATTGATAAAATTGTCTATGAAAAACATTCTTTAGACATTATTAACGACATTTCAGGTTCTCTTTTTCATAAAAATAAATTGATTGAATTTATTCATACAAAAAAAATGTATACTCCGTCATCCAGATATAAACTATCAGATACCTTACTCTTTCACATTGATTTAAACCATCATGATTTGATTACTTTTTCCAAAATGAATGATGAACCTAATATCCATTCCTATTTTTTAAAACCCATTTCATTCATGACTGATATTGTTGTTCCCCCTTCTTTGTTTGTTTTCCATAAAACAAATTCTCTTATTTTTATTTTTCAAGAAACTCCCATTGTTAATTCAAAAAACAAATCTTTAAAATCTATTCTCAAAAAAGATCTTTCTCAAGAGGTTCGAGAACATACATCAAATAGTACCAAAAAGGTGAAAATAGCACAAGATATACCTTCCAAAATTAAAAAACACAAAAAAACGCGTCGCCATTTCTAATTTATAAAACAATATAAACTTTTTTCATTATTATTTATTAGTAATCTAACTATGAGCGAAATTGATTTTGATAATGTAGATACATTTCCCGATAATTTATTATCAGACGATGAAAGTTTGCATGATTATTTCAAAGAACGTATACAATATTTTTTCTTTAATTTTACACGTAAATCAAACCGATATTCGAACCAAATATTGCATTCACAATTTAAAGACACCCTTTCTATTTTAAGAAAAAATCTTATTTCAAATAATTATCCGACTGATTTGACCTATTATTTAGAATTGTTTTATTGTATGATTGCACAAACCAGAGATATTGTTTATGGTAAAGGAGAACGAGAACTTTCCTATATGCTTATTTATACTTTTTATGATTTTTATCCATCGTTGACTTTTTATCTTATACAACGACTTGTTTATCCGTCTTTTGAATCAAATAATTATAAATTGTGTTATGGTTCATGGAGAGATATTCCAACTTTGTGTAATTTTATTTTTCAATTTTCAAACAGTTCTGAGCATTCTTTGATTGATTATTGTATTGAAATGATAAATAAACAATTGATACAAGATTATGAAACTTGGATTCATTCTACACATAAATCAAAAGAAATTATTTCAAATGTTGCGAAATGGATTCCCCGTGAAAACAAACAATTCTCTTGGTTATTTCAACGATTGGTTATTCATTGGGCAAAAATACGTCATCCACATATTTTACGTACTGTTTCTAATGATGAACAATATACCCGAGCTATTAGCAAATGTAAACGCCTCTATCGTAAACAAGTGTCCTTTTTAAATAAACAATTACAAACTTTTGAATATCTCATGTGTTCTGAACAAATGGATTATTTAAAAGATAAATCTTTACCTATTCACCATTATTGTAAACATTTTTCTTATTATCATCAAACTACTAATCATCGGTCATTAATACAAAATCATGTATCCTTACCCAATGATTTGATTCTTCCGTATTATGCGAACCATTTTCCTCTTTCCTTTTTTATAAAAAAGGCTCGTTTTTATTCAGAGATGTCTTCTGATGATAGAACAAAACACCATCAAGAAATTTTGAATTTGAATTCATTATGGATGAAAAATATTCAAAAAATACCTTTTGGTCATTTTGATCATACTATTCCTTTTATTGATGTCTCTTTTACTATGCAAAATAATCATTCCGATACGTTTTATTCAGCAATTGCCTTATCTATTATTATCGCACAACGTAGTTTATCGTCTCGTCGTATTATTGCTATGGATACATTCCCCACATGGATTAACTTTGACCATAAAAATGATTTGGTTTCTATTGTAAAAGATTTTTTTCATACTATTTATTCCATGCAAAATACGGTTCCTAATTTTAAGAATGCTATAGAGATGTTTCATAATGGACTGTTGGTTTCGGAAGCAAACCATCAATTTATACAAAATATGACGGTTGTCTTTTTTAGTAACTTTTTACAATTTGTTGATACTAATAATGATGGAGGTCAAGATAATTGTGAGGAAAATATGTACACTCAATTAACCTCTTTTTTTAAACCACATTGTACTCCTTATTTTGTTTTCTGGAATTTATCTGATTCAAACAATATCTCTATTCCTTCATATAGAGATAATGATAAAGTATCCTTTCTTTCAGGCACGTCTATGAATTTATTAGGTCATTTACCCTATTTAAAAAATATTTCTCGTTCATATCCTTTTATGTTGATTTCAAAAATTCTTTTTTCAATACGCTATAATTCACTTTCTAATTATTTATATCAAGAAATTCAAAGTAATAAATAACTATAAAAATGTTTTTCGGTTTTTGTATCTTCTATTTGCTTATTCAATATATTTTTTCTTATTTGGTGTATTGTTTCTTTTGTTTTTAAACTGGTTGCGAATGATTCTATAAAACTATTGTATTCTTTCTTATCTATATTTCCAAATAATTTGTTTACTATCTTCATACTCTCTTTGATAGTTTTTCTCTCTTCTGGATTTATCATAATTTCTCTTTTTAAAAATTGTTCATATTCTTTTATAAATGGAATGTGATTAAATTTTTCTAATTGTAAATGATAAAAAAATTCTAAATAAATTACATTTAATGCATAATTGTCCCAGGTTTCACTGGTTTCTAGTAGTCCTTGAATCATTTTTTCACCTATATTCTCTTTTTTTTGAAAATATTCTATCATATTTTCTGTAAATTCTTGTCGTTCTTCTTCGTTTAAATATTTTTTAATTGCTGTATTTTTGTTAATATAATCTTTGACTATTTTTTCAATTGTTTCGGTTGAAATATCTTTGTCTATCCAATCTTCTCCCATTTCATTACAAATATAACTTATCATTGCAATTTCAATACACCACGGACTGTAATCAGGACCATAGACAAAAAATATTTTTTCATAATCTTCTTTTTCTAAATCTTTGTTTTCAAAAGATAATCCGAAATCAATAATGATTGGACGTTTTTTGTCGTTTACCATTATATTGTTATTTTTCAAATCCAAATGAATTAACTTTTTTTCAGACATTTTATGTAAACCCTCCAATAAAATGATATGTTGTTCTAACATCGTTTTAAATATCTCTGTTGAATTGTCTAATTCATTACTATAATAATCGGCTAATGTTTCTTTACCTACATATTGTATTTTATTTGATTCATATATATCTTTCGTTTTTCTATCAATAAAATTGCATTTCTCCATTTCTTGACTTTTTGTGATCTTGTTGAGGTTTATTTCACAAGTTTCTAGAATTGGGGCATAATATTTACTATAATTTTTTATTTTTTTTATTAAGTTTCCTATTTTTGTTTCTCTTGAAGAGGTTGTTTTTCGTTTTTGAACTTTTGTTATGTACTTTTCATTGTTTTCCACTTTTCCATTACAAGTAAATCCCGGTTTAAATACACAACCATAACTTCCTTGATTTATTAATTTTGCTTCTTTCATTTTATTATATAATTCCATTTTATTTTTTATTTTATTTTTATGAAACAATTTAAAGATACCTAAGTATATACTTTGTCTGTATATATTGTATATTTTCGTTAAAGCTCTTATAGTGTAGTGGTTATCACTCAGGACTTTGAATCCTGAAACCCGAGTTCGAGTCTCGGTAGGAGCTTTATTTTATTTTAACAGGGCCATCACTCAATTGGTTGCACACGAGAGGTTCAAGGTTCGAATCCTTGTGGCTCCAATCTATCGAGATGGCGCAGAGGCAGCGCGTTGGGCCCATAACCCAAAGGTCGGAGGATCGAAACCTCCTCTCGATATTTGCTCTCTTAGCTCAGTTGGTTAGAGCGTGCGGCTGTTAACCGCAAGGTCATAGGTTCGATCCCTATAGAGAGCGTTTTTCATAATAATATATTTTTATATATTATTAATGATTAGTCCTTTTGATAATCTTTCACAACAATCATATGTTCTTTCTTTAGAAACTGTATTGAATTCATTTACCCATAATTATTGTAAAATTATTGTGATTGACCGTATTCCGGTTGGACCACTGGCTTCTTTAGTTACTACCCTTTCTAGTCCCAAATTGTCCCCTTTTCAAAACAATCCATTTGGCCATTCTTGTATTCATCCTATTGTTCGTTTTCCCAATACTTCTCCGAATTTGAACCAAATTGAACAATTTTTAACCAGTCATGATATTCCTTCTATTATTTCCTTTTTACGTTCTAATAATTATACGATTGATAGCGATATGACTACGATGGTTTCCGGATTTTCTCTTTCCCCTTCTAGTGGCGGTAATTCCGGTTCTTCTCAAACCATTTGCATGTTTCACTTTTCTAATTGATTTAAATCAATTACATCATCCAAATAAGGCACGATTTCGTGATCATGGGTAATTATGATTACTGTCTTGTCTTTGCATTCGTTTAATATTAAATTAATGACCCGACTTTTGGTATTTACATCTAATCCAGCCAAAGGTTCATCTAAAATAACTATTTTACTTGGCTTCATAATTCCACGCATTAACATTGTTACCTTTTGCATACCCAATGATAAATTTCCTCCTTGAACACCCGCACTTCCTTCTATACCTGATGCTATTTCTGAATAAATTTCATATAAATCGTATTTCTTCATTTTTTCTTTGACTTGTTCTTTGGTTATATGATCATTTCCATACATGATATTATCAATTATTGGTTCATTAAATAACTTGGTTTGTTGATTTACATAATTGATATTTTCACGCAAATAATCCACATCTACGTCATTAATATTTACATCATCTATATAAATCGCTCCATCTTCGATTTTGTGTAATCCTATTAACATTTTCATTATGGTGGTTTTTCCAGTTCCGGCACGACCAATAAGTGCATATTTTTTACCTCCATCTATGGTTAA
>Ga0209662_1001336_pt1 | contig 11554 bp, 10 predicted proteins | sample SaaInlV_150m_DNA_4_FD_184662 | JGI IMG/M metagenome (GOLD analysis project Ga0209662, IMG submission 184662) | Marine microbial communities from expanding oxygen minimum zones in the Saanich Inlet - SI072_LV_150m_DNA (SPAdes) (version 2) | ecosystem: Environmental > Aquatic > Marine > Intertidal...
AGCCTGCTTTGGTGCTGTAGCATTAGGGGCCTCGATACTAGAAAGGCATTTTACTGATTCTATGGATAGGGATGGCCCTGATATCGTTAATTCTATGGATCCTGAGGCCTTAAGTGAGTTAATTAATGGAAGTATAGAGCTTACAAAAATGTTAGGGGGGAGGAAAGAAGCAGCTAAAGAAGAGCAGGTAACAATTGATTTTGCATTTGCAACTGTTGTATCTATCAAGGGTATTAAGAAGGGTGAAATATTTACAAAAGATAATATATGGGTCAAAAGGCCTGGTACTGGTGAGGTTAAGGCGGAAGAATATAATAACGTTCTGGGTAAAGTTGCCACTCAAGATATAAATTTTGATATTCATTTAAAAGAGGAAATGTATGAGTGATATATTTAAAAATTTAAAATTGTTTGATATAAATCCTGCACTATTAAGAAGTAAAAATTTTTATAAGGACTTATTAAAAGAAAGGGAGTCTTATTGGGAGGAGAGAAAAATATTAATTAAAGACGATGATGACGCCCAGTGTACGCTTTGTAATAGTAAAGATAATGATCTGTATTTAGAATACAAAGGTTATAAGTTATTTGAGTGTAAAGAGTGTCAAGCAGTTTTTGCAAACATTATATTTGATGAAAGATATGATCAACTAGTTTATGATAATAGTTTATATGAGAATAATGTCAAGAGGGAAATACTAGATACCTATGAATATAGAAAGGAGAAATTTGGTAAAGAGCGCTTAGATTATATTGTTAATAAATGTCAATTTACACCAAATAAAAAATTGTTAGATTTGGGCTGTGGTCCTGGATATTTTTTAAAGCATTTAACCGAGAAAAATATTAAATGCAAAGGTCTTGAGTTGACACAATATCTGGTTGATATCTGTAAAGAACAAAGTCTAGACGTATCTAATGCATTATTGGAAAGTGAGCCAAACTTAAATTATGACATAATTACAATGTTTGACGTCTTGGAGCACCTAACCAAACCTATTGATTTTTTCAAAACTGCAAACAAAAAAGTTAAATCTGGCGGCTATATTCTTGCATATACACCAAATATTAATTCATTTGCATTTCATTTTCAAAAGGGCGAGCAAAATTTATTATTACCATATGAACATGTCCTTTTTTACAACCAACACTCTTTAAGTTATTTAGCTGAAGAGACGGGTTTTACAGTTGAAAGTATAGATTATTATGGTCTTGATGTTGTAGATTATTTCTCAATGAAAGGGTTTAAAGATGATATTAATTACAATGAAAATCTATCCGACATCATTCCTTATATGCAAGCATTGATCGATAGTGAAAAAATATCTAACCATATAAGAATTGTATTTAAAAAGATATAATGACTATTATTAACTATTCAGGAATTTGGAAATGCGAAAAATAGTTTTTTTAACAGGTACTCGTGCTGATTTTGGAAAGTTAAAATCGTTAATATCTATAACTCAGAATTCAAAAGATTATGAGGTTCATTTATTTGTAACAGGTATGCATATGAAGTCATTGTATGGATCCACTATTGATGAAATAAAAAAGAATGGATTTGACAACATATATCCGTTTATTAATCATGACTCAATTGATAATATGGATAGAACTCTAGCTAAAACAATTGATGGATTTTCACATTTCATTGCAGAAATTGAACCTGATTTGATTGTGGTGCATGGTGACAGGGTAGAAGCAATGGCCGGAGCGATAGTTGGAAGTTTGAATAATATTATAGTTGCTCATATTGAGGGCGGTGAAGTTTCAGGAACGATTGACGAACTTATTCGACATGCGGTAAGCAAGATGTCGCATATTCATTTAGTTTCGAATGAGAGGGCTAAAACAAGATTGATGCAGCTGGGTGAATTGTCAAATTCAATTTTTATTTTAGGATCTCCAGATTTAGATTTAATGAACCCTGAAAAGCTGCCAAACTTAACAGAAGTCAAGAGATATTATGATATTGAATTTGATGATTTTTCAGTTGCAATGTTTCATCCTGTCACCACTGAATTTAAAAGTGTTCAAAAGGATGCTAAAACTGGGTAATATGGATGCCAAACGCGACTGGGGTCATGCAAAAGATTTTGTCTATGCTCAATGGCTAATGCTACAACAAGATGAGCCGCAAGATTATGTTATTGCTACAGGTGAAACGCACACGGTTCGTGAATTTGTAGAGGTTGCTTTTAAAGAAGTAGGTATTAACATAGAATGGCAAAACACTGGTGTAGATGAAAAAGGTATTGATAAGAGCACAGGTAAAGTTTTGGTTGAAGTGGATGAAAAATATTTTCGACCAGCAGAGGTTGAATTGCTGTTAGGTGATCCATCTAAGGCTGAAAAAGAACTTGGGTGGGAGAGAAAGGTATCATTCAAAGAATTAGTTTCTGGTATGGTGAAATATGACCTTGAGAATGATGATTTTGGTGGGGAGGAAAGTAATGTTAATAGGTAGTAGAAAGGTTGGTGTCAATCACAACCCATTAGTGATAGTTGAGATAGGTATTAACCATGAAGGATCATTGAAGACGGCCTATCAGATGGTTGATGCTGCACATAGTTCTGGTGCAGAAATTATTAAGCATCAAACTCATGTGGTTGAAGATGAAATGAGCGGGGAGGCAAAAAAAATAATACCTGGTAATGCGGATGTATCAATCTATGAAATTATGGAGCGCTGCGCATTGAACGAAGAGGATGAGATCAAGCTTAAAGAGTATGTTGAATCTAAAGGAATGATTTTTATTTCAACCCCTTTTTCACGGGCTGCCGCTGATAGACTTGAAAGAATGGGTGTAAGCGCTTATAAGATAGGATCCGGAGAATGTAATAATTATCCTTTGATTGAGCATATTGCCTCATTCGGCAAGCCTATGATTGTCAGTACTGGTATGAATGATATTGTTTCAGTCAAAAAGACGGTTGGTATTCTTGAGAAATATAAGATTCAATATGCGCTGTTACACACCACCAATTTATATCCTACACCATCCCATTTGGTTCGGTTTGGTGCAATGCAAGAGTTACAGAGAGAATTTCCAAACGCTGTAATTGGATTATCAGATCATACTACTTCAAATTTAGCCTGCTTTGGTGCTGTAGCATTAGGGGCCTCGATACTAGAAAGGCATTTTACTGATTCTATGGATAGGGATGGCCCTGATATCGTTAATTCTATGGATCCTGAGGCCTTAAGTGAGTTAATTGAAGGAAGTATTGAGTTAGCTAAAATGAGAGGAGGCAAGAAGGAGGCAGTTAAGGAAGAGCAAGTAACAATTGACTTTGCTTTTGCTACTGTAGTGACTATTCAAGCGATTAGGATGGGTGAAAGACTTACAAAAGAAAACATCTGGGTTAAGAGGCCTGGTATTGGAGAGATAAAGGCAGATAGTTATAATGATATTATAGGAAAAGTTGTAAATAAAGATGTTGAAATAGATAAGCACTTATCATGGAGTGATTTGAGTAAATAATATATTGAATCTAATGGGACAAACTTAAGAGTTACTTGAAAATGACATACTATAATATACAATTAACTTTAAACCAGTAATGAATAACACTTTTAACTTTTTATATTATTCAGCGAATTCAAATGCCCTACGTAGTAACCGATAATTGTATTAAATGTAAGCACCTAGATTGTGTTGAAGTTTGTCCAGTAGATTGTTTCTACGAAGGTGAAAACACACTAGTTATTAATCCAGATGAGTGCATTGATTGTGATGTCTGCGTCCCAGAGTGTCCAGTTGAAGCTATATTGCCTGATACTGATCCTATTGGCGTTAAATGGTTAGAGTTCAATAGAAAATACAGCACTGATATGAATTGGCCAGTTATAACTGAAAATAGTGGCCCAGACCCTGAGCATGAAAAATATCACCCGGATAATTTTCCAGATGGAAAGATGCATTTATTTTCTGAAAATCCTGGGAAAGGTGACTTAAACTGAAAACTCTAGCTAAAGTAATTAGTTAATAAGCAAACCTAATATAAAACTTTAAAGTAGCTTCTAGATGAATGAAATTAGGAGTGGGAGAGTACAAAAATTATATATTAAGCAAATCTAATTGTTTTCACCATATTTTGTGGCCTAAGATGATAGGGTAGTTTATTTTCTTGATCTTCTATTTTTGGATAATTAGTGACTAAACTATCAATACGATCTAACTGATATTCAGTTAAAAAATATTCATATGTTTCAGCATCAAAAATAGAAGATATTGATGCTGGCAAATTCTTAATCTCTGTTTTTCTGTCAATTTTGATATCAGACATAAATGTATTCTCAAACATTTCAGTAAAAAATTGAATTTCTTCTTCACTCATATTAATTTCAGCCTTTTGAAGAGCTACTGTGACAATTTCAATTAGACAAGATTGGTGCTTCATTAAAGCGATAGTTAAAAATTTATAAATTTTATTACTGGTTATTTCGTCAAGATCAATATCACTTGGTAAAATAGCTTCATCTAATAACTCTCCCTTTGTAAGATTTAAAAAATCATCGAACACAGGTGCAAAGCTCTCTGAAGTTAATGATGCATTAAAAATTTCTCGAAAAAAAGTTGATCTTTTTATCATACGACAATCTAAAAACTTATAAATATGTTTAAGCAATCTAGTATTATGAAATACCATAACTATTAAAACAAACTGTCGGCACTTAAGATAGTCCTCAAAATTCATCGAGGAAGTATGCATAATCATATCCTCAAATTCATTCACCATAATCAACCCTTCACCATAAGAACCAGTGCATTCTGGGATTACTCTAGGTCTAGTTTTAATGTCGTATTCTTTAAGGTAAGAAATTTTCTCCATTGGAGTTCCTTTTAACACTAAAGTTTGAGGCATAGAGAACTCATCAATATTACTGTCCATAAGCTGGAGAACTCCATCAACATAGGATTTATAGGTTTCCATTGGAAGTCCTAGCATAATATCAGAATAAGTTTCAACCCCACCTTCAGAAAAATCTTCAAAAACTTGTTTTGCAAGATTTTTACGCTTCACAGTTGCAAGTGTTTCTGGATTCATGCTTTGCATCGCCGCCCTAATCATTATTGAGCCTGGTTTAAGAATTTTAGAGTGCGCCATAATTCTTTCAGCCTGAGCTTTACCAGTAGAACAGTATACAACTGATGGAAAATTATATAAATCTTGAGTTTTTTTTATTCCCTCAAAAACATCTAAATCTTGTTTATACTGACCAAAATTAGGATCAGCAAACTCTACTATCGAAATGTTTACATCAAGCTCTTTTATTTTTTTAGAAATATATAGTAACTCATCATAAATTCTAGTGCCTTCAAAAAATCTAATTTTAGAGAAGTATTTAGTTCCTTGCTGACAAAACGAGCAACTGTAAGGACACCCTCTATTAGATTCAAGAAGAGGAATGGCTCCGTCTTCCAAAAAAATATCCATCAACCCAGACAAATAAGGTGAAGGAATTTCATCTAATGAAGTCTTTTCTACTCCAAGACGAGTATCTTCAACATCACCAGTTAAAAATTCACTATTCATATGATCAAAAGCAAAACAGTTTATTGTGTTTGCTCTCTTCAAATCAACTATGGACTTATCTAATTCATAAAATTTATCTAGTAATTTAAGTGAAACGATCTCACCATCTCCTTCCACAATAATATCTATGCAACTATTCTCACGAAGAAATTTTTCTTTTCCAGATAAATTAATACTTATGTTAGGTCCACCCAAAATTATTAATGTTTTAGGTGAGAGCTTTTTGACTAACTGAGCATAGAAAAGATTGAGGTTTTCGTTCCACATATAATTCGCTAGCATCAATATATCTGGTGAATTATCTTTTAAATATGACTCAAATTGTGAAGGTCGTTTAAAAAGATCAAGTATTAAATTTTCTTTTTTAAAGTTTAAACGCAGAAATTCACCAATTACTCCTATTGATAATGGTATGTGATTGTTTTGAAGGGTGCCATTTTGATCTTCATGGCTTAACATTAATAATACAGCTTTCATTACTCGGCCTTATTTAATTAATTTAATTAAATGTAATTTTATAATAATCATCTAAAGTCAATTATATATTACATAAAAACAAAAAGTAGTAATTAACTTCAAACTTTGGAGTCTTGAGTTTAAATACTAGTTACTGATTTTTTTATTTTTTTATGCTTTCTCTTAAAAAAACTTATGTAACTGATTGACTGAATCTTTCCTCTTTATTAATCAATATAAATCTCTTTTTTTGCCACTATAATAACTTCATATAAAAACACTCTTCTTTATCGTGAAAATGATAAGTTAGTGCATATATGATTTTTAGTCATTGAGTATATTTTTTTTGTTAAGTTTGTTAGGTGTTATAGAATTTGATTAAGAATTCATAAAGGAACCCATTTGTATTCAACCTACAAATGTTGCATGAATTTAAATTTATCCCTTTTTGGTTAAGCCTTAGTTTAGTACTAATAAAGTCTAGTTTATTTTGTATTTAATAAAAATATCTTTAATGTATATAAAATAATGGAAAATAACTCTAACTTAAAACTAATTATGTCAAGTATTCAAAGGACTTTAAAAAACTATAAAAATAGATATTTCACTCTAGATAATTTATAAACTTATTGATGCAACAAATTTTCTGGTACCAAATTAATTATTTAAAGATAAAAAAATGATGTATAAAAAAATACAATATGGTCAACACATTAAGTGGGCAGATGTCGATGCGTAGAAAAAAGCTGGTATTTTTGACAGGCACTCGTGCTGATTATGGAAAATTGAAATCATTAATTGCAATTACCCAGAAATCTGATCTTTATGAAGTACACATATTTGCAACAGGCATGCATATGAAGTCATTGTATGGATCCACTATTGATGAAATAAAAAAGAATGGATTTGACAACATATATCCGTTTATTAATCATGACTCAATTGATAATATGGATAGAACTCTAGCTAAAACAATTGATGGATTTTCACATTTCATTGCAGAAATTGAACCTGATTTGATTGTGGTGCATGGTGACAGGGTAGAAGCAATGGCCGGAGCGATAGTTGGAAGTTTGAATAATATTATAGTTGCTCATATTGAGGGCGGTGAAGTTTCAGGAACGATTGACGAACTTATTCGACATGCGGTAAGCAAGATGTCGCATATTCATTTAGTTTCGAATGAGAGGGCTAAAACAAGATTGATGCAGCTGGGTGAATTGTCAAATTCAATTTTTATTTTAGGATCTCCAGATTTAGATTTAATGAACCCTGAAAAGCTGCCAAACTTAACAGAAGTCAAGAGATATTATGATATTGAATTTGATGATTTTTCAGTTGCAATGTTTCATCCTGTCACCACTGAATTTAAAAGTGTTCAAAAGGATGTTAAAAGGTTTGTTGATGCCTTGATTGATAGTGATGAAAATTATATTGTCATCTACCCTAATAACGATATGGGCTCGAATGAAATTCTTAACGAGTATGAACGATTAAAAGGCAATAGAAAGGTAAAGCTATTTCCTTCGCTAAGATTTGAATATTTCCTTGTTTTGTTAAAAAATTCAAACTATATAGTGGGTAATTCTAGTGCAGGAATTCGAGAGGCATCCTATTATGATACACCCACAGTCGATATAGGTAGTAGACAAAATAATCGCTCACAAGGAGAATCTATCTTCCATTCTAACAATGAGAAAGAGTCCATTCTTAGAGCCATAAACCTAGCCAAAAATTTTAAGAAAGATACCACTAATAAAAATAGTGATTTTGGACAGGGTAATAGTGATCAAATTTTTTTAAAGATTCTTAATGGTGACAAAATATGGAATTTAGATTGTCAGAAGCAATTCCAGGATATTGATTATGAATAAAGTCAGGATTATTGCAAGAATAGATATTAAGAATGAATTTGTAATAAAGGGGATACATTTAGAAGGATTGAGAAAAGTTGGAAATCCAAATGAAATGGCACGCAATTATTATGATGATGGAATTGATGAAATAGTTTTTATGGATGCAGTAGCTGCATATTATGATAGAAACAGTTTGAGTGAATTAATACAAGAAGCTTGTGTAGATATTTTTATTCCAATCACTGTTGGGGGAGGGATTCGTACAATTGATGACATAAAGAATGCGCTTAAAAGTGGTGCAGATAAAGTTGCGATAAATACTAAAGCCGTTCAAGATCCTGACTTTATTACCCAGTCTTCAAAGATTTTTGGGTCTCAATGCATTGTATCTTCTATTGAGGCTAAATTGATTAAAGATGGTAAATGGGAGGTCTATACAGACAACGGACGAGAGCCTACTGGAAAAGATGTTGTCGAATGGGCTAAATATGTTGAAGAATTAGGCGCTGGAGAGATTATGCTTACCTCAATTGACCGGGAAGGTACAAAAAAAGGCTTTGATATTAATTTGTATCAGAGTGTAGTTCGTAGCGTTTCAATTCCTGTTATTGCAAGTGGAGGCATGGGGAATAGTATCGATGCGGTAAGGTTATTAAAAGATGTGAATATAGATGCAATTGCTATCGCCTCAGTTTTGCACTACAAAATAGAATCCATTAAGGAAATTAAAAATGCACTACTAGAAAATCAGATTAAGGTGCACATATGAAAATAGCTATCGTTGATTATGGAATTGGAAATGTAAGAAGTATATTAAGTGCATTTGAAAATCAGGGTGTAGACATCTTCTTAACTAGCGATAAAAAAGAGATTCTAAAATCAGATGGACTAGTTCTACCAGGGGTTGGCGCTTTTTCTCATGGAATGAAGAGTCTTGAGGGTTGTGGATTGGTAGATGTTATAAAAGAATATGTCGCTTCAGACAAGCCTTTTATAGGGATATGTCTTGGTATGCAAATGCTTTTTGAAAGGAGTGAGGAGTTTGGAGAAACTATAGGTCTTGGTCTGATACCAGGAAAAGTTATTAAACTGCCAACAAAAGACGACCAAAATGAAAAATTACCTCATGTTAGTTGGAATGAATTAAATAGCAAAAGTACCCAATGGGCTGACACCATATTGGAAGGCATTGAAGAGGGTAGTGACATGTATTTTGTACATAGTTTTGTGGCACAGCCTAAAGATAGTAATAACATCTTGTCTACCACGGAGTACTCGAACTATAATTTTTGCTCATCTGTTAAAAAAAATAACATTTATGGGTGTCAGTTTCATCCTGAAAAGAGTGGTAAGACAGGGCTTAAGATAATAAAAAATTTTATAAGGATATGTCAAAAATGAGTAAAGAATTAGAAGCGTACTACGGACTACCAAGTGTAGTTAAATTTTGCAAGAAATGTGTAATTTCAAATCAACGACCTAGTTCAACTATTGAATTCAAAAACGAAAAAGGTGAGAAGAAAAAAGTCATTAACTTTAATAAGGATGGCGTGTGCTCTGCTTGTGTTTATCATGATGAAAAAGAAACAGGGATTGATTGGGAAGATAGAGACGGTAAATTAAGAAGTCTTCTTGATCAATTTAGAAGTAATGATGGGTCTTACGATGTTATTGTTCCTGGAAGTGGCGGAAAGGATAGTGCGTTCACTGCACATATTTTAAAATATAAATATGGCATGAATCCTCTTACAGTAACTTGGGCTCCACATTTGTATACTGATATCGGATGGAAAAATATGCAAGAATGGATGCATACTGGAGGCTTGGATAATATTTTATATACTCCTAATGGAATCTTACATAAAGAAATGACTAAAAATGCATTCCATAACTTACTACATCCATTTCAGCCTTTTATTGTAGGACAAAGAATTATCGGCCCGGCAATGGCAAAAAAATTCGGAGTTAAGTTGGTTATGTATGGTGAAAATCAGGCTGAATATGGAAACTCGATTGAAGAAAACACTAACCCGATTATGGATATGGATTTCTTCTCATCAAATGATGTGCTAGGCATGAAATTTGGCGGTGTAAGTATGCAAGAGTATATTGATACGGGTAAGTATACAAAAGATGATTTTTCACCGTATATTGCCCCAGATAAGCAGGATCTTATTGATAATGGAGTTGAAGTTCATTATCTTGGATATTATCTAAAATGGGACCCGCAAGAGTGTTATTACTATTCTGTTGAAAATACTGGATTCCAGGCAAACTCAGTAAGAACAGAAGGGACATATTCTAAATATAGTAGTATTGATGATAAAATCGATCCGTTTCATTATCTTACAACTTTAATTAAATTTGGAATAGGTAGGTGTACTTACGATGCAGCACAAGAGGTTCGTAACGATAAGATTACAAGAGAAGAAGCTAGTTATTTAGTTGAAAAATATGACACAGAATTTCCCAGTATTTATTTTAAGGAGTTTTTAGAATATATAGACACTAGTGAAGATGAGTTTTGGAAAACTATAGATAAGCACAGGAGTCCACATATATGGAAAAAAGTTGATGGAGTGTGGAAATTAAGACACACGTCCTCCAACATGGGTACTGATGACTAAAAAAGTTTTATCTATAATTCCAGCCCGTAGAGGTTCGAAAGGCTTGCCAGGAAAAAATATAGCTAATTTAGCTGGAAAGCCATTGATAGCTTGGACAATAGAGGCATCTTTAGGCTCAAAATATATAACTAAGACTGTAGTTAGCTCTGATGATAAAAAAATATTAAATATATCTGAAGAGTATGGTGCTAATACTATAAGGCGACCAGATGATTTAGCAAGTGATGTTGCAACTTCAGAGTCAGTAGTAAAGCATGCTATTGATTATTTAGAATCCATGGGAGAGGTATTTGATATTGTTATTTTACTGCAACCCACCTCTCCACTAAGAAATTGTAAAGATATTGATAGTGCATTTGAGGTTATGTTTGATTCTAGCGCTACAGCAGTTATCAGTACTTGTGAATTTGATAACAAAATTCTAAAAACATTCATAGAGAGCTCTAATGGATTTTTAGAAGGTATTTCTAATAATAAGTATCCATTTATGAGGCGCCAAGACCTTCCAAAGGTTTACATGTCGAATGGATCTATATATATAATCGATACAAAGACCTTTAAAAATGTAAATTCTTTCATGACAGATAAAACACTAAACTATTTAATGCCCAAGAAGGGAAGTGTAGATATTGACAGTAGTGACGACCTTATTCAAGTAGAAAAAATACTTAATCCTTAATGCTTACCATCTTTTTCTTCAATTTTAGGTAGTGTTATCATGTCTTCAGTATTTATTTATATGAAAATAAATGTATGGGTAGCTAGATGGCTTAGTATATAGATGATAAATGCGGTGATAAACTATCTAATTTTTTCCGCTCTTTCTAGTGGAGTGAGTTTTTTAATAGTAATATATATGACTAGGCATATAAGTGTTGAAGATTTTGGAGTTGTGGGATTGTTTATGTCTATTTTGTATATATTGCCACAATTTATATCTTTCTCATCTTGTAGTGGTCTGACAAACTTGGACACAAAGATAGCCTTATAATACAAACTATAAGGAGGTCAATAAATGACACAAGTAAAAACCAGGAAGCAACGCGTAATGTTTACGGTTGAACAAAAGCTAGA
>Ga0209662_1001354_pt1 | contig 11463 bp, 8 predicted proteins | sample SaaInlV_150m_DNA_4_FD_184662 | JGI IMG/M metagenome (GOLD analysis project Ga0209662, IMG submission 184662) | Marine microbial communities from expanding oxygen minimum zones in the Saanich Inlet - SI072_LV_150m_DNA (SPAdes) (version 2) | ecosystem: Environmental > Aquatic > Marine > Intertidal...
CGATATTCCAAACGGTTCTACAAACCTGTCTCCTATTGGCGAACTAAGAACCAATCCAACTTTAAATACAATTGATGGTTATAACGCTGATTGGTCAACTGCTGGCCTATTGGATATTGGTGGTACGTTTCATGTATCCTCTAACCCTTCCCAATTTGTCATTGCATTAGTCAAAGGTGGTGATACACCTCAACCACTATCAAATAATAATGATATTACCGGACGTGAGGAGACCTACACCTGGTTTGGTGGACCCTGGAACGATGAGGATGATGGTACTTGGGGGAATTATAGTCCGGTCATCGATCTAATGATGATGGTAGCAGTCCAATACCCACAAAATGGGTTTCTTTGGGCAAATTCTTATAGTTTGTCCAATACTTATGCAACAACTGATACACGCACCATTGAAGTTGACCTGTGGGATGATGCAGATTGTAATGGCAATGGAATTGGAATTGGTGACGGTGACGTTATTATTCTGCATATTGAAGTCAATGGTGTTGAATATGCAAACCTGGATTTTGATTTAGCCTATGCTATAGATATCGATGAGTATAATAATGGATTATATGGTTGGGATGTTGCATACATTGCAGAAGCTGGAGATGTTATTTCATATTGGGTGAGTGCAATTGATGACAATGGTTTAATGTCAGAATATTCTTCCAGATCATTTGAAATAATAGCCCCGGTTAACCCTGATGCAGATCTGCTGATTATAGATGATAGTGGTAACAGTTACCAGATTGGTTATAATCTGGCGGCTGAACAATATGGAATTCCATATGAAATTTGGAATGTCAACAGTAATAATGGTATCGATTGGTCTGTGATTAATCAGGGCTGGTCAAACATTCTGGTTTATGGATGGGGCAACTCAACCCTGCCAGTTATTGGAAATGAAGAAGACGCCGGCTATAGTGATTTTATAACCAATGGTGGTAATTTGATGCTTGTAGACCAGGATTGGTTTTTTGGTCATAACTTGGACGGATATCCCAATTCAATTCTCACTGTTGGTCCTGGTGATCCTGCCTATGATTGGTTTGGAATTCATGGTGTTTTAGATAATCCCTATGATGCAGATAACTATGACGAGGGTTGCATTGGAGATACATCCTTTATATCCTTGTTATATGGACTGCCCGATTTGAATCTCTATCACAGTATTTATGGTAGTGCAAATTGGGCTGGTTTCATCGAAACTGGATTTGCAGAACCTGTATATCAAGGTCAAAGTACAGGTGAATTTGGCGGAGTAAGAGTTGACAATGGCACAAATAAAACTGCCTTATTCACGTTAATGGCTGATGCCGCCGTGGATTCTACAGACGATGGTGATATATTCTATGTGCCAGAATTCTTCCAGTTTGTAAATTTCTTTTTAGACTGGTTTGAAGTTGACGGACCACCCCTAATATCAAATATTTCTGGACCATCCGGTTCAATCTTCTCATCAGAACCACAGGAAATTACTGCTGAGGTTTCAGAATCAAATGGCGATGTGTTTACCGTAAATCTTGAATATTCAACAAATGATGGCGAGACATGGACCAGCATCTCAATGTCTGGCGAATCTGGTATTTTTAGCGCATTTATACCGTATTTGCCTGGAGGAACCAATGTTGACTATCGTGTATCTGCAACCGATGAAGATGGCACTACTACTACCGATGGCGGTTCCTATTTTGTGTATGCACCATCAAACGATATTCTTTGGGTATTCAATAATGAAATGAATGGTGTAGGATTTCCAGATGCCTATTATTTCTATGAAGGAAATGAAACGGGTGAATTTCTGTATTCTACTGATATTTGGCATGGTGGAGTATCCCAAGAACTTTTATCCTATTATGATATCGTTATGGAAATTACCACTACTGCTACCTGGGCTGATTTAATAGATCACTATGATGTAATTCACGATTGGTTAAATACAGGTGGAAAAAGATATTTTCTTGCCGGGGATGAAGTATTAGGGATAATGACGGGGTGGAATGATGGTCTAACGGTGGATGGTTCACTTTTTAATGCTATGGGAATTGCCGAGATTTATCATGACATCAATGAAGGTAGCACAACAAGTGTTCTCAATGCAATAGAAGGTGATATACTTTCCGGTGATATGTATGAGGCTGTACCTGATGGAAGTTCAATTATGTATGATCCTGACTATGAAATCGGCTTTGATAACCTGTTGGATGGTATCCTCCCCACTGATGATGCAACCGTTTTCCTGACAGATCAAATCAGCGAGTTTGCTGTTGGCATCTACAAGGAATGGGATAATACCAGCCGATCTGTTTTCTGCGCTTTTGATCCCCTGTCTCTGAATTCAGCCCCGGAATATTACTGGTTTGGTGCGTCCTATGTAGGTCCCACAATCATGTCGGCAGGTTGGTTTACTTGCCCATTTGTTCTTTCAGGTGATGTGACTGATGATGGAAATGTGGATGTTTTAGATGTTGTAGCAATTATCGGTCACATTCTTGGGAACTCGCAACTCACAGGATGTGCATTACTAGCTGCGGATCTAAATCAGGATGAAATAATAGATGTAATGGACATTGTAGAATTGATATGGCGGTTTTTCCCACTGATTCCCAGGGATAATGAAATTGCCAACATTGCTTCTTTAAATGTGATTAATAATCAGGTCACCTTTCAATCCGATGGAATAGTAGATGCTTTTCAGATTACGATTTCTCATGAACCTGAATCAACAATCGAATTAACAGAAAAGTCTTTGGCGGCGGATTATGTTACCGATGGATCTCTCACAACAATGATTATTGTTGCCCCGGAAACTAATGAACTATTCAGTGCTTCCGGTGATTTTGAATTTGTTGACATCCTTGCTGCTTCTAGTGAAAATTATGTCGATGTGTCGATGGCTATTCCAGAGAGCTTTGCATTGAAGTCAGCCTATCCCAATCCATTCAATCCAATTACCACCATTGCTTACGATGTGCCTGTTCCATCAGATGTAAAAGTAATCATTTATGATCTCCTTGGACGACAACTTACCGAGTTGGTGAACAATTATGTGGAAGGTGGAAGTTATATTGTTAACTGGGATGCCTCAGAATTTTCAAGTGGAGTATATCTCGTTAGAATGACCGCCGATGATTTTATTAGTACACAAAAGGTAATGTTGGTGAAATAGGAGTAGTCGGCTGAATCACGCCTGCCTGCCGCAGGCTGGGATTCAGACAAAAAGAGAATTATCAAAGGACCGACAGCATCATCATGAATTATCCTTTCCATAGCCCAGTCCTTTAGGGCTGGGTTATTAAATGTCATACCAAATCAATTTTCATATCCCTTTAAACAAACCTGTTCAAAACCATCCAATAGAATACTTATTCGATTCGATTGAGTAAGTGAGTAATCATAAATTTACCTTCTCAAAAATCTTCAAATAATACGGATTACAATTCACATTTATGGATATTGATTTACTATTGGTTTTCCTGCTTGGTTTTTCAAGCGGATTTGGTCACTGTGTTGGCATGTGCGGCGGCATCGTTCTCACCTATTCCGTCAACCTTCATAAAAATTCTGGCCAGGCAAATTCCTTTTTCGCAGCCATCCTTCCCCATCTTTATTATAGCAGCGGCAGGACTTTCACCTACATGTTCCTCGGTGGAATATTTGGTTTGTTGGGTACAACTCTAACTTTTGCCGAATCCGCATTCGATCTTCAGGCATTATTACAGGTTTTTGCAGGTATCCTGATGATCTATATGGGTCTGGATCTACTGCATCTCATCCCCAAGTTTCCAGTCATTTTTTTTAAATCAGGGAGTCCTTTCAAACGAATGATTCATGGTTTATTGATCTCCGTCAATCGATCAAATATATTCGCCCTTGGCATCGTTTTAGGGTTCTTACCCTGCGGAGTTGTTTATGCCGCCGGAGCCAAAGCCGCCTCTTCAGGAAGTATAATGTCAGGGATGATTATCATGCTGGTTTTTGCATTGGGAACTGCCCCGGCCATGGTTATGATGGGTCTTGGTGCAGGATGGATTACGGGTAAATTCCGTTCGAGAGTTTTTAAGATTTCGGCGATCCTGGTGATTATGCTTGGCAGTTTAACCGGGTACAAAGGAGTAATAAAATTAAATAAACCCATCCTGGAACATCAGCAGGGAAATGTTCAGCTAGACTGTTGTGATCCTGCTTCAACGGCAGATTCCAACTCTGAACATTGCCATACCTCCTCCAATAAAAAATAATCAACAGCAGACATATAAATCGTGAATTCATCCCATAATGAAAATATGAATCTGAGTAATCATTGTTATCACTGCGGCGATGAATGTGGTAATTCTGCCATCACTCTTGATAATAAGAAATTTTGCTGTAACGGCTGTCTCCAGGTATTTTCGCTGTTAAATGAAACTGATATGTGTGACTATTATGAGCTGAATTCAACACCAGGAATTAATCCTGGCGAAGCTAATCTTCATAAACAGAAATTTGAATATCTCGATGATGAGGATATGCTCAACAAATTGATTGATTTCAATGATGGTAACTATTCTACGGTAAGGTTCACCTTGCCTGATATGCATTGCAGTTCATGTATCTGGCTACTGGAGAAACTCTATAAAATTGATCCATCTATCGTTTCATCGCAGGTCAATTTTACTTCAAAAGAAATTACCATTAAGTTTATAAATAAACATTTTTCCCTTAGGAAAACAGCCGAAATACTTACGAGCCTGGGATACGAACCGCAGTTAAACCTTAAGGATCTTGAACAGGATCAGCTTTCATCAACCAGAAAGCAATTATATATTCAAATCGGAATCGCTGGATTTTCATTCGCCAATATTATGCTATTGAGTTTACCTGAGTATCTCTCGTTTGAGAGTAACTTGGACGAAAAATTTAAAAATTTCTTTGGTTATCTGAATATCCTCCTTGCCTTACCCGTATTATTTTTTAGCGCTAAAGGATTTTTCACCAGTGCCTGGAATGGAATGAAACAAAGATTTATAAATATTGATGTGCCAATCGTTCTGGGAATTATTACGCTGTTTAGTAAAAGTCTTTTTGAGATTTTGACAAAATCGGGATCAGGGTATATGGATTCATTTACCGGGCTGATTTTTTTATTATTACTGGGGAAATTGTTTCAGCAAAAAACCTATGATTCTCTCTTGTTTGACCGGGATTACAAAAGTTATTTCCCTGTATCCGTTCATAGAAAAACCGACAGTGGTGAAGAGATTATTCCTCTTTCCAAATTAAAAATTGGCGACCGGATCATCATCCGTAATGGTGAGATCGTACCTGCTGATGCCATTTTGATAAAATCCTCGGCTTCAATTGATTATAGCTTTGTGACGGGAGAATCGATTCCAGTGACCAAATCTTCAGGGGATAGGGTCTATGCCGGGGGCATTCACAAAGGCGGTATGATTGAATTGGATGTCATCAAAGATCTGTCCCAGAGTTATCTAACCCAACTGTGGAACAATAATGTTCAGGATGAAAATAGCAATAGAAATATTATTCATCTTACAGATCATATCAGCCGCTACTTCACCTTGATAATTTTACTTATTGGATTCATTACAATCGCCTATTGGTTATTCAATGATCCAGGCAAGTCTTTGAATGCATTCACCGCTGTTCTAATTGTGGCTTGCCCATGTGCCCTGGCGCTCTCAGCACCATTTACATTGGGTAATGCCTTAAGAATTCTTGGCAAGAATCAGCTATATCTCAAGAATGCCCATATCATTGAAATATTATCAAAAGTGGATACCATCGTATTTGACAAGACCGGTACTCTGACTTATGGCGGTAAATCCAGCATATATTTTACATCCCTGGATGAGGAAATACTATCATTGGGTCAGGACGAATTGAAAATGATTAAATCTATAGTATATCAGTCGAACCACCCACTAAGTCAGGCGATATATGATCATATCAAGTCGGACGATTTGTTCACAGTTAAACAATTTGAAGAGATCCCCGGTGAAGGTATAAAAGGGATAATTGGTCAAAAACATATTTCTATTGGATCCAGCCAATTTACTGGTATCCAACAAGATTCTAAAGATTCCAATAGGGTATTTATTTCAATTAACTCTAATGTCCGAGGATATTTTGTTATTCAAAATTCTTACCGAAAAGGTCTAAAAAAAGTAATAAATGAATTGAGCACATCAAATGAATTACATCTGATAACTGGAGATAACGATAGAGAGCGACAGAATCTTCAACCACTATTTGGTGATGGAATAAACTTTAATCAAACACCAATTGATAAGCGGAATTTTATCCATCAGCTTCATAAGGAAAAAAAAGTAGTCTTGATGATCGGAGATGGCTTAAATGATGCTGGAGCCCTTGAACATAGTGATGTTGGGATTGCCTTATCGGAAAATAAAAATACTTTTAGCCCCGCTTCAGATGGTATATTGGATGCAGCGGTTTTTACAAAGTTGAATGATTATTTACATTTTTCCAAAACAGCCATGAAAATAATTCGATCCAGTTTTGTCATTTCATTTTTGTATAATATAGTCGGGATGAGCTTTGCCGTGTCAGGAAATCTGTCTCCACTTATAGCGGCAATATTGATGCCGGTGAGTTCGATTTCTGTCATATTATTTGCAACAGGAATGACCAACTTTATGGCCAAAGGCAAAGGGTTATCCTGGGGGTTTTAAGTCAGCCGGGAGAGAAAACTATTGTTAACTGGTTTTTTGAAAATGACAGGGACCGATACGTTTTTCAGAATTTTGGCTCAACTCTTGCCATAGTTCGGGCTCTTTTAAAGTTTGGAATGCCATCGGATATAAAATATTTTCTTCCTTCTCAATATGTCCTCGAATAAATCCAATTAATCCAGTAGCAGTGTATCTTATTCTTGATTTATTCTCCTTGAATTCTCCATTGTTAATATTATCAATCTGATTTTTTAATTTATCTTTATATTCCCGAAACCCTACATGTTCTGTTTTCATCGCTGATGTTGGTCCAGAAATACCGCTCTTTTCCATGGCTTCAAATAATATATCTTCTTCTCTTTGGTGATGCGGTTCGGCATTTAGCAGGTTAGCGGTTAAAATCTTAAGTTTTTCTATCACAGAACCAGCATCGTCTGAAATAGAATAATTATTCAAAGATTGTAATTCCCTCTCTAACTCATCCAAGATATACTTAATGGACTCATGTTCATCATGTAATAATTTGAGTAAATGACCATCGGGTAGGTTATTATAAAATACAGTTATATTTTCAATCATGTGATTCCTTTGTATTTAGAATCAGGTTTTACTAAATAGAATATTTTTCTCTGTTAGTTCATTATTGATTTCTATTAAATCTTTAATCGATTTCACGGTAAATAATTCAACTATTTCGAATTTCGTCGCCCCCCAATATTCATGAATCGGGCAGGGATTATCCGATCCACAAACCGATAATCCAAGTACACATTTATTAAAAATATCATCTCCTTCAAAGGGTTCGACAATTTTTATAAGGGTTGTTTTTGAAATATCAATCTTCAGCTGGACGCCGCCACGGGGTCCTGTGTGGGATTTTAAAATTTCATGACGAATCAGGATGTTTGCAACTTTTGCCAATTGATAGTATGGGATTTCCAGTATTTTGGCAATTTCCTTTAATCGAACAAACGATTCTTCTCGGCTGTTTAGATGGAAAACTAACCTTATGGCATATTCGGATGATTTTGTTAGTAACATTATATAAGCGTTTATTTATGATTTTGTTATCATAAATTATTAATTCTTGCCCATATTATGGAAGTAATAATTGCAACATGTTGTTATCGAGGTGTTTTTCTTTTAAAAAAAAGAAAGGATGCCGTAACATCCTTTCTCGCATCTGCAATATGCAAAATGGTTTTTCAACAGTATTCCTGTTGATTATTTTTTGATCAGTAAGCCTTTAACTGATTACTAACTTTCCCTTCTGAAAATCATTGTATACAGAATCAAGTATGCCATTTATAAATGCACTGCTGTCTTCTGTACTGAACTGTTTGGCAATTTCAACTGCTTCACTGATGGATACTTTTGGAGGTACATCTTCAATAAAAACTAACTCGGCAATCGCCAACCTCAATATCAATTTGTCAATCATGGTTATACGATTTATCTCCCAATTCTTTGATCGATCCTGGATGATATCATCACAGATTTTTATATTTTTGACCGTAATTCGAGATAATTTCCCGGCATATTTAATTATATCAGGAGTCAGAGTATCCTCCTTCCATTCGCTGATGTATGCAAGGGTCCCGCCAGGATCATTACCTGAGAGATTCCATGCATACAATGCCTGGAGTGCGGAAATTCTGGCGATTCTTTTCTCTTTACGATTCAAAATTATTTATCGCTTCTGATCTTGAAGGTTTTTCTCTTTGATAGATAGAAAGATTTTAAACCGCCAATACTGTGGATGCGTTCTTCAGCAAGAATATCCGATGCAATATTGTTTGGTATATCTTCTTCTTTTGCTCTTTTAAATATCGAACAGAGTATATCGTAAATACCTTCTGCCTGATTAAATGCTTTTTCTCGATTGTAACCTTCTAATTCATTTGATACGTTTATCAATCCACCGGCGTTAATAGCATAATCAGGAGCATAGAGAATATTTCGTTTTTTCAGTTCAGCACCATGTATAGATGGGATCGCAAGCTGATTATTTGCGGCACCAGCGACAACACTGCATTTTAATTCTGGTATTGTGACATCATTAATAGCTGCGCCAAGAGCACATGGAGCGTACACATCTACATCCAGAGAATGGATATCTTCTTTTGCAACTGGAGTAGCTCCGAACTTCCGCACCATTTTATCGATACGATCCTGTTCGATATCAGTGACGAATAATTCTGCCCCGTCTTTATGAAGATATTCCGTTAAATATTGTCCAACATGACCAAGTCCCTGAATTGCAATTTTTAATCCGGAAATATTATCCAACCCAAGTCTTTCTTTTACACTTGCTTTGATACCTACATATACACCTAATGCCGTTACCGGAGAGGGGTCGCCACTACCTCCGAGGGCGCTAGATATACCCGTAACATAATTTGTCTCTTTTTTAACATGCTCCATATCTCTAACCGATGTATTTACATCTTCAGCAGTGATATAGCGACCACCCAATCCTTCTATAAAACGACCGAAAGAACGAAATAGCCTTTCGGATTTTAGTTTTTTTGCATCCCCGAAAATCACCGATTTACCGCCACCAAGATTAAGACCGGCAATGGCGGCTTTGTATGTCATTCCCTGTGATAATCTCAATACATCAATCATGGCATCATCTTCAGAATTATAATTCCAAAACCGACATCCGCCAAGGGCAGGTCCAAGTGTTGTATTATGTATAGCCACAATAGCTTTCAAGCCACATGTAGGGTCATGAAACATATTAAATTGCTCATGTCCCATCTCATTCATTTTGTCAAAAATCTTCATTTCATACTCCAATATATTTAATATTAATTTAATAAACCTCGAGCAATTACCACGCGCTGGATTTCAGATGTACCTTCATAAATTTGGGTAATCTTTGCATCTCGCATTAGTCTTTCTACCCCGGTCTCTCTCATATATCCATTTCCTCCATGGATTTGAACGCAATTGGTACTGGCCTTCATTGCCGTTTCAGAGGCATACACCTTTGCCATAGATGCCATCGGACCAAAATTTAAATGTTTATCCTTCAAATAAGCAGCTTGTCTGATAATCAATCTGCTTGCTTCGATTTCCATCGCCATATCGGCAAGTTTAAACTGGATACCCTGATTCGCTGATATGGGCTTTCCAAACTGAATTCTCTCTTTAGAATATGATATTGATGCATCAAGTGAAGCCTGGGCGATACCCAATGCCTGTGCCGCTATGCCGATTCTTCCGCCATCCAATGTGGCCAGGGCAATTTTAAATCCCATTCCCTCTTCACCAATCAAATTTTCTTTTGGGATTTTGACATTGTCAAAATATAATTCACAGGTATCTGAAGCACGTATACCCAATTTATTCTCAGGTTTACCGCAGGAGAATCCTTCCCATTCTTTGTCAACAACAAATGCGGAAACACCCTTATGTCCGATTCCCTGCTTAGTTACTGCAAAAAGGATAACATAATCACAGTTGATGCCACTGGTTACCCAATTTTTTGTCCCTGACACCACATAATCATCGCCGACTTTTTTAGCAATGGTTTTCATATTTGATGCGTCTGAACCAGATTGAGGTTCGGATAATGAAAAAGCGCCTAATTTTTCTCCAGTGGTTAATTTTGATAAATAATTTTCTTTTATGAAATCAGAGGCAAAGGATTCAAGCAGATAACAAACTAAGGAGTTATTTACAGACATGACAACAGAGGCGGAGGCATCAATTCTGGCGATTTCTTCAATAGCAATAGAATAAGATATGGTATCCATCCCACCGCCATTCCATTTGGGATCTACCATCATTCCCATGAATCCCAATTCACCTAATTTTTTTATTCCTTCTGCAGGCCAGATTTTCTTTTCATCTCTTTCGATTACTCCATCAGCCAATTCAGCCAGGGCAAATTCACGGGCAGTCTGCTGTATAAGTAATTGTTCATCAGTGAGATCAAAATTCATATATTCCCTTTCAAAAGGTCCATAGATTAAAAATTATATATATTTTAATTCTTTAAATCGTAACTATTTTCATAGCAAAAAAAAACCTCTCCCCGGTTTGGTGAAAGGTTTATCTTTTAATATGAAATTATAATTACCATAAAGCCTGTAAATTTACGAAATAAACTACATGATTTCAAATTAGGAGTTCGTTATCTTGGATTGTTTTAATTTGAATATTTCCATCAAATATTTCTGAATTCAAGATAACGATACACCGTCTTAAAATATCCCTTAATACGTATAAAATCCCCTACCGGATTTTCTTCCTAATGCTCCGGCAGCGACCATTTTTTTGAGGAGCGGACACGGACGGTATTTACTGTCACCCAGTTCCAGATGCAACACTTCCATAATGGCGAGACAGACATCCAATCCGATAAGATCAGCTAACGTAAGCGGACCCATTGGATGTGCCATACCCAATTTCATTATACTGTCGATGGCCTCGACTGTGGCGACGCCTTCCATTAATGTAAATACAGCCTCATTGATCATCGGCATGAGGATGCGATTGGCCACAAAACCGGGATAGTCATTGCATTCCACCGGTATTTTACCCAGACTTTTTGTGAGTTCCACCACCATTTCAGTTGTGTGATCATCCGTCGAATATCCCCGGATGATTTCCACGAGTTTCATCACGGGAACTGGATTCATAAAATGCATCCCGATTACCTTCTCCGGGCGATTGGTTACAGATGCCACTTTTGTAATTGAGATGGATGATGTATTTGTCGCCAGGATAGTATCGCTATTACAGATCGAATCAAGAT
>Ga0209662_1001362_pt1 | contig 11441 bp, 11 predicted proteins | sample SaaInlV_150m_DNA_4_FD_184662 | JGI IMG/M metagenome (GOLD analysis project Ga0209662, IMG submission 184662) | Marine microbial communities from expanding oxygen minimum zones in the Saanich Inlet - SI072_LV_150m_DNA (SPAdes) (version 2) | ecosystem: Environmental > Aquatic > Marine > Intertidal...
ACGAGCTTGGATCTTTGCATCACCCGTCATCTCCTTCATGGCACCCTCATTCAATACCATACCCTTGGTGGGCTCTTGGAAGACCGCGTAGCGGATGCTCTTGAGCGCATACAACTCCGAAGACGTACCACCGAGTGTCACACGCTTGGATGTGATGATGCTGATGGGTGCGGTAGGATTACAGTACTCGCCTAGACATATGGACATGAGCTCGGTCAGTAGTGACTTGCCGTTGCTACCACTGCCCTTGTAGATGTTGAATGTCTGATTGAGGTTGGCACCGATCAGGGTGGAAGCCAGATGCTCCCATACGTATTCGCGGAGCGACTCGTCGGGGAAGAGCTGGGACATAAACACAGTGATCTCCTTGAGTGTGGTCTGGTGCTCGGGTCGCCCCATATCGGATTCGGGGATATAGGGGATGCCAGTGGTCTTGGATATGTAGTCCATGGGGCGTCCGTCGCGGAACTCGCCCGTCTGTAGATTAATAACCCCATTGCTGTAACAAAGCGTCCATTTGTCTTGATCTAACTTGTCGCCAAACTCACCGTCCCAGAACAACTCCGCCGCCTCCTTGGCGATGTGCGTCTTCTGTGAATTGCTGTGACAACGCGACATGATCGCGCTTGCGTTCTTGGCATAGATTCCTGTCTTATCGTATTTATTGCGATCACCATCGAGAGCCGTGTTCTGTGACGCACCCACCATCTCTACTTGCTTGGCGTAGAACACCTCATACAACTCTTCTGATATCCCCGCCTTACGGAGACGCATACCTCTGTCCAGCATCCAACGGTGGTGCTCAAACTCGTACCATATCTGAGTATTGGTGCTTAGACCCGAACAAACGAACCGCTCATTGCACAGGAAGAACAATACCTGTGCGATTTCACGATCGTTGTCGTTGTCCAGAGCATTGACAATGTAGTGATCTAACGATAAACATTTCACCTTTTCAAATCCAGCTCGGTTATGTTCCTTGGCCCAGTACATGACGGACTTGCATGTCAGCATCTGTCCATCGGACTTCTTGTCTATCTTACACCACCTATCATACAGGTCTCCGATACTACCGTAATCAAATCCCTTGGCCTTGGCGCTTACCACTGCCCATGTAATGAACATCATCTCGTCGGTGTTCTTCAACGCAAATCCCAAACGTATCCATTCGTTGAAGCTACCGTCACCGTAGAACATCTCAGGGAGCACGAGAGCGTAGCGGTGCGCATCGCGCTTTTTGTAGTTCTTGGGACTATCGTCCATTGTGCGTTCAATGTATGCGCACCAGTCGTCTAGTTGTGCCTTGGTGCAGATGCGATCCACAGGTACCAAGGTAGAAGGATCAATGCCGCTGTTTTTGACCGACGGTGCGATCTGTGCGCGCGAAACCACTTTGAGACGACTGTCACCAGTAACAGTGGAAAGCACGCGACCACCTTTTTTGCTGCGCGTCTTCACTGCGAGAAGGCTCTCGGCATCGGGAGTGAGATCAAACTTGGGGTGATTGCGATAGCGCACCGACAACTTCTTGAACTCCTCTATATCTCGGTGATATACATCTACGTTCATGGGTTCGGTACAGAACTCGCCGTCCGACTCGTCCATAGTTATCTTGTACGCGGAGCTGATACGATAGGCTTCGTTGTGTGGTTTCTTTGAGCCGTAAAGCTGCCAGTTCACGCTACCCTTTGATATACCCTCATCGAACACGGTCTTCCATGTACATGTATCCTTTAATGGGAGGTCGGAGATGATGTCTATGTTGTTGGGATTGGTCTCAAAGTGCTTCAGAACCTTATCACGGAGCACAGTCTGTAGTAGGTTACTCATCTGGATTCCGATAATGATATGAACACCATCTTTGGTGACGTCGTCATTGGATGTGTTTACCTCGGGCTTCTCAAACACATATACCATGAACTCCGTCGTGGCGGCGGCGGCGAACGCGAAGATGGTCTTGAGTGCGTCCAGGTAGATACTGACGACGTCCTGAAGATCGACTTCATTGTGTTGACGCTCTTTAATATCGGAGTCGTATCGGAAATCAAGATCCACTACGATGGGGCCACCCTCACCCAACTGCTTCTCGGTGAGGTACTCGTCGGCACCACCCTGAACGACCTCTGCGAAGTAGTGGTGGAGGAACTCGGGCTCGGCGTCGTTGTCGATGGCATACTTGCCACCGCGGATTGATGCCTTGTCGCCGATACGAGTGTTTGTTGGTTTTACGTCTCCCTCCGCGCGATTCGCAACCAGGAATTGTTTTAGACCAGCATGTTGAAGTTTTGAGACTTCGCCAGGCATCGTCAAACTTAGTGGTACTAGTACGTTGTATATATATCTCATTGGGATTGAGCTAAAGACAGATCAATTTTGGGGGGGGTATATGGGTCATATATATATATGTATATTCAAACAATATAGACGCTATATGGTGTAAAATATATACATCATGTCTAAAAAGATAAACATAGTTAATCCATCTAACAAAGATAAGCCAGTTACGATGGTTGTTCCAAAGGACACCATAAAGCGTCTTGTCCGAGACGTGCGAGATATTCACAAGAACCCATTAGATTCTAATGGAATCTACTATCGGCACGACGATGAGAACATGATGCGAGGATATGCGCTCATCATTGGACCATCGGACACGCCGTATGCGTATGGCTACTACTTTTTTGAGATTGATTACCCTGCAGACTATCCATATCGCCCTCCCAAAGTGACATTCTGTACGAACCAAGACCGTATACGATTCCATCCAAACCTGTACACATCAGGTAAGGTGTGTCTGTCCATGTTGAATACTTGGCGTGGCGAGCAATGGACATCTTGTCAGACCATCTCCTCAATACTACTCACAATATGTACTTTATTCATGAACAATCCTCTTATCAATGAGCCTGGGATCAGTCTGAGTCACCCCGACGTACCTGGATACAATGAGATCATCGAGTATAAGAACATTGATGTGGCGATTCTGAGCGTGCTCGAGAAACAACCTTGTATGTACATGCCCATGTTTGACATGTTTCGCAACGTGGTCTTACAACAGTTCGCCGATAATCGCGATAGTATATTGAAAAAGCTGTCGACGTTGCGCTGTAACAATGACGATCATCTTGTCGCCACGCGCATGTACTCGCTTTCAGTCATGCTTACTTATGATAAGATCATTGAACGGTTTCACGCGATGTCTGTGATGCTATATGGATCTAGCAATATGAGTGGTGGTATAGATGTATCCGACTCCGACAAAATTGAATCAACCTAAATAATTTAAACGGTTGTATCAAATTATACCTACAGTACAGTATACACCCCCATCAACGATGAAGTTCTGTTCCAACTGCGAAAACATGTACTACTTGTCCATCGATCAGGACGACAGTGACAAGCTTATGTACTACTGTCGAAACTGTGGTTCTCAGGATGACAGCGTATCTACGAGCAGCAGCTCCGTCATATCTAGCGTCCAATTAACTCAGAGCGAGACGAGCATGTCGCGCATTGTGAATAAATACACCAAGCTCGATCCTACCCTCCCACGCATCAATCGCATTCCCTGCCCCAACGCCGAATGCGATACCAATACAAAGGAAACCTCTCGTGAGATCATCTACATTCGCTACGACGATACGAACATCAAGTACATGTATTTGTGTTCTACATGCGACTACGTATGGAAGACCAATGAGGCATAATCGTATACATATTGTCCCCAATCACCATAGTAACTACCAAAAATTGATTGACACCTTTCATATATTCATTTAGGTATTTTCTACCTAGTATACTATACGTAATATGTCGCACACCGATAATACTCCCACTGTTCCCAAAACGATTCGCCTAATCGATGCTGACGACGATGAAGTCGTTACTGATCCTAGCGTTGGTCCTAGCGTTGGTCCTAGCGTTGGTCCTAGCGTTGGTCCTAGCGTTGGTCCTGGTCCTAGCGTTGGTGATGCCGACGATCAAGAGGGTTCAGTGAATGGAGATGACGACGATGCTGATGATAATGAAGACGCAGGAGAAGAGGATGAGGATGAGGATGAAGACGCGGGAGAGGTGGAGAGTGAGGAAGATACAGATGATGACGATGGTGGCGATGACGATGGGGAAGACGATGAAGGGGAAGAAGATGAAGACGAAGACGGTGTCCCCAAATCCTCCTCAATCAGGTCCATGGCCAAATCTAGTTCGCGATCCAAGACGGCTCCTCCTACCCATCACTCCATGAATACTCCAGTTCCTCCTCAGTTCTTTGGCGCCGATGACGACGACATATCTGTAGATGATTTGGACGATGTGAGTGCAAGCGGGAACGTCACTGGTGACGACGAATACGACGATGACGATGATGACGAGGACCCCGACACATATTTACAGAAGTTTGATTTGGAGATGAACAAGGACCTACTGTTGTCTCATCATCCCACTCAGTTCAATAAGAATGACGACGAGATTGAGGCGTTGTGTCAGATTTCCAGAAACACCGACAACAATGTGGTTGATCCGCTGCATAAGACCATTCCATTCTTGACGAAATACGAAAAGACGCGTGTGCTCGGACAGCGTGCTAAACAACTCAATGCTGGTTCAAAATCGTATGTGGTTGTACCAGACCATGTTAGTGATGGGTTCATTATCGCACAGATGGAGTTGGCACAGAAACGTATCCCGTTCATCATTGAACGTCCCGTTAATGGTGGCGGGTGTGAGTACTGGAGGGTGCGTGATCTAGAAGTACTATAATAGTTATACACCGTAAAACGTTCAAAATGATAATATTGTTATTTTTGTATATTCATGTAGAATATACAAAATAAGATTGTTACGTAAATGTTAAGTATATGCCAAATATTCCTACAAATAGTACGATGGCTCCAACTATGGAATATGTGGCTAAATTGTACCCAATCTTTTCGTTGTGAAAGTCTTCATTAAGTGAATATATCCCATCAATCAGTATAGCTATCGTCAGATACACTAACACCAATTTTTTCATTCTATGTAAATCAGATGCACTGTAAATAATAACAAATGCGATCATAAACCCAAAAACCGCCAAAAAATCCTTCACATATCCTGCACTGTAATTCATAAACTAACTAACTAGGACAGACGAATGCTATACTATATGCAAACATATATATAGTTTTCCAATTGAATGGATTTGTGAACTATACATGATTGAAGCAGACGAAGAACAGACGATGTCGTTCACATGAGTGGTGGATTTTGTCAAGACTCGTTACCGAAATAATATAATTTATTCTTGCGCTCCACGCCGCCGTTCGTACTAAGCGGTGTTCGAACTCCATACTGTCTTCGAATATTTTGTGATACACATTCACATACTTATGTGCAATATACGTGTCTCTCAATAGTTCGTCCACCTCAACTAGACGGTTTGTATCGCTACAACAATACACGATATTGTATTTGTTTCGGATCGCGCGCTTGCACAGTACGATAGTCTGTAAGAATTTACTATTACGATTTTGTTGACCACGAGTTATAGGTCGGTGGCGACGAATCGTGGTAGATTGTGTATTTATTGTAGATAGCGTTTGTTCACAGACGAATACTATAAGAAGAATACATAAAAATAGATAATTACTACAATATTTATCAATTATGAATTTCTATTTCTATCTAGCATTTCCAGCGCGCACCACAATCAATGCAACTCACAAAGATGGTCATTGGCTCATCCGCTGATCGTGTCTGCATCTGGTAATAGGTGCATTTATTAGACTTGCATTTCCTGCACGTGAATGTATCAGTGGCCGCCTCAATCTGTGTATCATACTTTACCCTGTCGCGCTCAATCTTCTTCTTGATGCGTGCATCCCATTTCTCAGGGATCATCTCATGGTGCGACATGGACGCGAATGCCTGCGCTGAGAATGCGTTGGTGCGCAACTGTTCAAGGATTGTGGGGTTCTTCAGGTTTGTGTAGATGGTGCGTAACCGATCAACATATAGCTGCACAAAATGGTCGTTGTCCCATTTACGCACCACTTTACGAGTCGTCGCCTCTTTGAGTGTGTGGTTATAAGCTCCGATTTCCATGTTCACGCTCTTGGTCTTGTCATCCAGGAACGTATCAAAGCGTTTGCGCATCTCGTTTCGGAAATGTACGGGGTTATCAATCTTCATAATGGGCCGACTGTTGTTGGGTATATAGATACCAATGTTCCGTTGTATCTATATACGATCAATTTTGTTTCTGTGTGATGGATACATGTTTTCATGTTGTACAACAATATCTATTGGAACGATCAGTCTGTAAGATAGCTCTCCTCAAATAGCTCTGACTCGTCACTATCGTTGTCCATTTCATATTCTTCCTCGGTTGTCTCCGTTCCTTGTTCCGAATCAGCTGTCGGTGCATCATCTTCCACAACGAACCCGTCCTTCAAGTACCCCCCGGACTTTGTCTTCTTGTCACTGGGTATGTCTTCCAACTCATCCTTCTCATTCTCATCCTCGGCGGCGGACGTAGTAAGGTCCTCAAAACCACCGAACAGTTTCTCGTACAACTTTGTCCACAAGTCGATGTCAAATGATTCCAGGATCGGAGATCCCGTCTCACCTTTGAATTCTGTATGCAAAACCAGTACACAGCTGCCGAAAAAGAGTATGTTATCTATGGGTGGAGGGAAGTCATACTTGTTCTCAAAGTTGGCACGTCCCACATCCTTCCCGTAAGCAGATACAATGTAGGTGAGATCGCCACCACCAGGAATGGACCATTCACATTGTTTTTTGAAATTATCTGCGGTCTTGAATCCACATCTCTTGTATAATTCGCTCTCATCGTACGTCTTTACACACAATGACTTCACGTTCCCAGTCTTTTCAACAATCAGTACTCCTATGTTTGATGTCATATGTATTTTATACATATAAACGGTTTAGATGCTTTTGCGAGTATATTGTAATTGTATTACTATCACAACTACTACATTAACTAATATGCCAAAAATCTACATCAATGCCTATCGCCCTTCCGATATTGTCCGTAAATGGGCAGAGATCGACCCTTATTATGTTAAAAAAAGCACGAAGGATATGATATACTCTGATGAGGGAATATACGACATGCGTCGCGATGGTCTATTTAGGATGTTCCCCGTGGACAAACCCGTACAGATAACGAAAGAGGGATTCAGTATTGATAATAGCTACTTTATAGATAAGGAGGTTGATTCGCAGATCCCGTACGACCATGTTCGCGTTAGGAAAGAGCTTCTACATTTTTGCATTGGGAAACGGTCAGGTATTCATCTTATTGTTGAAGGCGAATACGACCATAGGTCATCCATGACAGGAACAGTGACCACACAGGAGCTTGAGGACAAGTATTACAAATTTGTACCCACAGACTTGTATTTTTTCACACAAGAAAGCGTGGATAATACGTTATTTGCGAAGGAAGTTAATGTCTTACTATCTATAGTACGTTAATACGATAATGGTTTTATTCACCGTGATAAAGATAGCGGTGGTATCATTACTACTGATTTATGCAGGGCACCTGGTTTGGGGGTATTATACAGGGGAGACGAAATCATCATCATCTCTGCCTGGGAGCGATGATAGAAGTGGAAGCAGTGCGCTACGCGACTCCAAACGAATGTACGAGGAAATGGCACGCACCATTAAGTTGGGAAACCCTGTGACGAAGAATGAATATAATTCAAACTCCAATACGATCGTTACACCACAACCGACATATTCATCGCCGATCATTGACCTTCCCGTATTGGATGATAGTAATCAAACAATCCACGAATCGGAAGATATGCAAAGAGAGCTTCAAACGTACATGGACAACTTGACATAATAGAAGTACTACCCGAAATTGATTTAGACTCGTGTTCGCATAGTAATGCATATCCACCCATTGAACCAACGAATATGAATAATCGTCAACGCAACAACACTCCGACTGCTGCATCGTGGCCTCAACAACAGGACCGACAACACCAGGGTCGTCAACAACATTCCACTCATAACAAGCAACAACAACAACAACCAGAGCGACAACAGCAACAGTTTCAACGCCGACACCAACAGATGCGTCAACAACAACAGACGCATCATAATCAGCGCACGTCACATGTACACGCGAGCCACATTCGTCAGAATAATAATAGTAATCAACCCATCTTGACGGGGCTCCCACATGTTCATTTCCCCAACGAAACACAGGGACATCAACATGTTCATCACGCAGACGTCGTCGTCGCTGTACCCGAGGGACAGAAATGTCTGCTATGGTTCAGTAGTACGTGTTCTCCTCCATCGGAAGGCACCGACAACAGCGCGTCTATTAACAAGTGTGTCCTGATTGAACTGGGGGACATGAACCGCATGGGCAAACGGTATCCTATAAAGACCTGCTTCCATAGCAGTCTGGCGCACGGAAGTGGGACAATTCTGCGAGGCACATGTTTCAAAGCAACGAACTTGAAAACGTTCGCGGTCCATGACATCCACTGCTACAAGGGTACTCCATATAGCAATATCTCTTATACCGATAAGTTGAAACTATTCGTCACCATGTTCCAACATGAGATTCAACAGGTAAGCTACTTCGCCGATCACGTCGTCCTCGGGCTCCCCATCATGTTTCCAGGCACCATGACACACGAAGACCTGCGTATTCAACTTCAAGCTGTTCCCTACAAGGTGGCAAAGGCCCAATACAGATATAGCACACGCAAGGACACCCCCGTTGTAAATGTGTCGTTAGCGAACATGATGTCAGTCATTGCTCCCCCAGAACCAGTTCCAAATCCAAGTTCAGTGCATGGATCAGTGCATGGGTCACTACACGGATCCAAATCAGCCACTAAGTTCATTGATTACCGAGCCATTCGCAGTGGTCGCATCAAGGTACCCGATATGGTATTCTTGGTGAAACCCGAGCTCCAGAACGACGTGTATCGCATTTGTACCAGCACTGGAGACCATGGCATCGCCGCCGTCCAGAGCTACGATTCCAGTAAGTTCTTGAACCGTTTGTTTAGACACATTAAGGAGAACGACAATCTGGATCTCTTAGAGGAAAGCGATGACGATGACGAGTTTGAGAACATTGATATGGACAAGTATGTTGACTTGGAGAAGACACATAAACTACTGTGCCGCTACCTACCCAAGATGAACAAATGGGAACCCTATAAGGTCGCCGACCGCGGCGCACGAGTCGCATACGTAGACGACGTTCAGGATATAGGTCGCGATAACGGCGAAAAAGTAAAGTGATCTGAAATAGCAAAATAATATTATGGTACTGTATAGTTCCTTTAGATTCACTCCATGAATCAACCTGGTCTGAGACAACTCTCCTCTGGAGTCAATACGTTGAAGAGAATGACGATGGATATTCTACCCCACCGCAAGAGGAAGACGAGAGGAAAGAAGAGTAGAAAGAGCAGAAAGGGGAAGAAGAGCAGAAAGGGGAAGAAGGGAAAGAAGAGTCGTCGTCCTCGTAGACGCCAACAAAGAGGTGGAAGCACTGTTTCTTACGGAACATCGTTCGAACCACTCGGCTCCGCCAACCTAAACATGGCGTCGCCTGCACCCATTGCACCCAGCCCTGGCAGCGAGTTCTACAAGATGCCTGGATCATCCTCCAGTGGATTCGGGTCGTATATTTAAACCGCCGAATGTTTATTTTACTCCTATTTTTATGTTATCGCGACAACATGTCGTCGCGATAACCAACTCAACCGTATTATTTATACCGTTGAAGATTTACACCCGCGAAAATTTAAGTTCGCACAAAAACACGAAATAAAAATCTAATCCTCATCCTCACCACAACCATCTCCGCAAAGATATTGTCCACAACCTTTCATTTGAACTATATCTTCGGTTTTTCCACAAAGACTACATTCTGCTTCTTGATTATTTGGCTCTTCTTGTACGTATAAAATATCCATCATTCCATCGTTGTTATAATACCCCTCACATTGGTTACATTTTTGCCACGATTCTTCTTGATAAGTCTCTTCTGTATCTTTTTCAAAATCCCAGTCAGGTGGATATCTTTCACAATCCATATTCACACATAATTTAGGCTTTTCGTTCTCCATAATATTATATATAGTCATAAACATTTATATCTTTTTACTATATTTTACACCTTTATGTATTTTTTTGGTGCTAACCGTGCCATTTTACACCTTTGAACATTTATACATTCGGACATTTAAAATGGGACAAAATAACTCATATTTATAGCAGTTTTCTCCCTCCACTATTCTTTTTACGAGTTTTTCTTCCATGTTTCTTTGGTCTTTTATTAGATTTCTTGGTTTTTCTCGTTTTTCTTTTGGTTTTTCGTTTTCCGCCTGAATACCCCGAACCGGGGAGAAACACATAGTTTGCTCTCGGTTTTATTAGTGTGACTATATCTGTGTTACCAACATTGTGTGCTTCCATGAGAGCCGTGTTACTCTTATTATTCTTCGCATTCACATCAACTTTTGGATGTTTTAGTAGTTTTTGTACGATTTTTATGCGACCACTCCTGCTTGCTTCTATGAGAGGCGTGTTACCCTCATTATTCTTCGCATTCACATCAATTTTTGGATGTTCTAGTAGTTCTTCAATTTTTTCTATGCTAACCTTTCTGACTGCTTCCATGAAAGCCGTGTTACCATAATTATTTGTCTCATTCACATCAATTCTTGTATTTTCTAGTATCTTTTTCATTTGTTCTGTATTTCCATCAACTACAGCGCGCATGAGAGCCGTATAGCCGTGCCTATCCTTCACATTCACATCAATTTCTGGACGTTTTAGTAGAAGTTCTATGATTTCTGTATTTCCAATCGAGATTGCTATCACGAGAGCCGTATAGCCGTCCCTATCCTTCACATTCACATCAGCACCATTATCTATTAGCGTTTTCACTTTATCTGTATTTTCACGAACTACAGCGTGCATGAGAGCGGTTTGACCCCTATAATCCCCCACATTCACATCATTCAGCGTTGGATTAGAGGCTCCACTACCTCTCTGTCTTTTTGAACGAGTTTTTCCTAAAGGCATATTATATATATATATATATAATTTTTATAACGGTACCGCTTTTGGTGGAAAATATACAAATAGTGGTCGTTTTATTATACTTGATACTCACTTAAAAATGTCCCATTTTAAATGTCCGAAGGTGTAAAACGCCGACCTAATCTTATAAAAATTGATTCACAATTTAATAATTATATTATTACATAACTTATACTAACTTTATCAAAAAATGATCCCAATTTCGCCATACGACTTGGAAACTGGACATACATATTATATTGAAAGCTATACTAAAGGTAGCTATAATTATAATAAAGGTTGCTATGATAAAGGTGTTCGTACAAACAAATATCGTGGCGTTATTAATAACTTGAACGCCG
>Ga0209662_1001363_pt1 | contig 11435 bp, 8 predicted proteins | sample SaaInlV_150m_DNA_4_FD_184662 | JGI IMG/M metagenome (GOLD analysis project Ga0209662, IMG submission 184662) | Marine microbial communities from expanding oxygen minimum zones in the Saanich Inlet - SI072_LV_150m_DNA (SPAdes) (version 2) | ecosystem: Environmental > Aquatic > Marine > Intertidal...
TGGAGCAATGTGGATGAAGCAGACTGTTAACTGGCTGTTACCAGTTTTAGTGGGTGACAGTATTGAGATTATACTTACGGTTAAACATTACTCATACAGCACAAAGATTCTTATTTTGTTGGTTGAAATATTCAACCAACAAAATAAGCGAGTTATGACAGGAGAATCTCAAGTTAAAATAACAAAACAGCTGTCTAATAAAATAGTCAACCAATTAACTGATGTTAATTTTGTAGAAAATCAAAAAGTAAACGCGATTGCTGATAGTGATAAAAATTATAATATTTCAAATAAGCGAGTTGCACTAGTAACTGGTGCAACTCGTGGAATTGGTGAGGCAATAGTAAGAAGGTTGGCTTATGATGGATTCAATGTTGTGGTAAATTATCGAAATGATAAAGAGTCTGCCAATATTATTGTGGATGAAATTATTAGATTGGGAGGTGATGCAATTGCAGTGTATTCAGATATAACTTCTAAAAATGATATTAAGAGCATGTCGGATGTTATATTAAACAAATGGGGGCGTTGTGATGTAATAATACATGGCGCTTCACCTCCGCTAGAAATAATTAATGTAGAACAGTTAAGCTATGAAAATATAGAATTGTATCTAGATGTCTATCTTAAAGGGGCCGTTACTCTTGTAGAATTTTTCTCTCCTTTGATGGTTAGTCATAAATTTGGTCGCTTTGTTTTTCTTGGTACTTCTGCTTTATATGGAGAGCCTCCTGCGGGTATGGCGGCATATGTTGCAGCAAAAGAAGCTCTCTGGGGTTATACTAAGTCGTTAGCAACAAGTATGGCTCGCTATGGAATAACTGCTAATATGGTATCACCAAGTCTGACAATTACAGAATTAACAACTGATGTGCCTGCTCGCGTAAAGGAAGTTGAGGCAATAAAAAGCCCAATGCGTAGACTGGCTACTGTAGATGACACTGCGAATCAAATTTCATACCTTTGTAATGATAATTCTAGTTACGTAAATGGAATAAATATTCCAATTACTGGCGGACCTATTTAGTTTTGTTGATATGAAAATTGCACTGGGTACGGTTCAGTTTGGATTGCCTTATGGTTTGTCCAATCAATTTAGTCATACTGATAAGTTAGAAGCAGAAAGAATTCTAAAATATGCATATGATAAAGGTATTCGAATGCTAGATACTGCACCATCATATGGCAATGCAGAGGATGTGATTGGTAGCTTTATTCGTAATCATCATAGTGATAAGTATTGGGATGTTATAACTAAAACCCCGCATTTTAAAGACAATACTATTAACGGTAAACAAATTAAGAAATTGTTTGAGAGCTTTGAATTGTCACAAGAAAGGTTGGGCCAAGAGACAACCTATGGGCTACTCGTACATGACTGCAATAATCTCTTTCTTCCAGGAGGTGAAGATCTACTGAAGACAATGTCTAAGTTAAAGGATGAAGGATTTATAAAAAAAATAGGCGTATCTATCTATGATGGCAGTCAAATTGATACAATATTGGACAACTATTCGATTGATTTGATTCAACTTCCAGTAAATATACTTGACCAACGTCTTTTAGATGGTGGGCAGCTTAAGAGGCTTAAGAAATATGGGGTAGAGATTCACGCTAGAAGCGTTTTTCTTCAAGGTTTACTTTTAATGCAGCAAAAAAATATACCTGTGTGGTTTGAAAATATTAAAGATATATTAAATATATTTCATGTAGAAGCAAGAAAAAGAGATATGAGTGTATTACAGCTTGCCCTTGGTTTTGTACAAAGTATAGATGAGGTTGATAAAATTATAGTTGGTGTAAATACCAAGGAGCATCTACATGAGATTATCAACGCTACATCAATACGCGTTAATATAGATGAATTTTCTAATTTATCAATTAATAATTCAATCTTTTTAAATCCGTCAAATTGGAAGGTATGAGCTTGCATAATAAGACAAAGAGTGTTAAATCAGTTGATTTATCTAAATATACTACAGTTTTTTGTGACAGTCTTCAGGCGTTAGAATGGGCTTATAAGAATGGACTATCTGAGTCAGCAATTATTAAATCTAGTTCGCCAGCAATGTTATGGAGCAAGGAGAAAAATATTCATAATGTTGAAGCTAGATGGAATATTAATGAGTTGGATAAATTTCAAAGTACAATCCAAAAGTTAACTAAGGATGTATTTAATGCGGCATTAAGTGTTACTGGTGTTGAGCGAGAGTTAGCACTTGTTATTTCTCGATCTACATATCAATTTCAAAAAGTTCTTTATAAAGCTGCTTGTTTAGATGCCGATGATTTTACTAAGCCTAGATTGTTTATTTTTGTAGACGGGAAAACTGGCCCAATAGGTAATATAATGAATTCTGCATGGGATCAATTGCTTCTGAACAATCCATCATTCTCTATGGTGAGTTACACGCTAAAGAATGATGACTGGAAGATGCTTACTACGCAAGGGGTTTCTTACTGGCAGCGCTTTAAGGTTGCAGGTTATGAAACCTTAATTTATCGTTTATCAACAAAATTAACGAAGAGACTTCCAAATTGGATATTTAATAAGGAAGTTATCATGCCAAATGAGAATGAACTAAATATAGAGATAGCGTCTGTACTAGCTTTACATGGCGTAAAAATTTCAGAAGTTAAGTTGGACTCTATATCCAATGATGATGATATAGCGTTGGATAATGATATTACAGAACTTTATAAAGCTGTCTATCCAATTATGCAAAAAAGGGTTGAAGACTGGGTGGTTTCCTCTGCTGTAGAAATTACCATGTCTCTATTTAAGTCGCATTTAGAAAAACAACTTAAGCAATTTAAAGTATTAGTTAGTGAGTATGAAAGGGTTATTGTCAAAAACTCTACAAGAAAACAATTTGTGTTAGCAAACGCACCGGGTAATATTAAGGGTTATGCACTAGCCTATGTTTGTAGAAAAAATGATATTTTACTAATGTCAAGTCAGCATGGTGTAACTATAGAAATAAGTAAAGCACATGATATTATGCAGATTGCATTTGATAATAGTGTGTCAGATATTATGTTTTCCTACAATTCTAGGATTATAGATATAGAGAAAAGTACTTATTTTGATAAATCCAAACATTACTGTGTAGGTATGCCTTTGCGTCTTATTAGAATGAGACAGATGAAAAGAACAAGTAAATCTACACCTCCTATTGTATTTATATCAACCAATCTATACCATATGGGATTCTCTCTTGCACAAAAAACAGATTATGGTAATGCTGTATATGAACATGATATTGTGGTAAAGGTTTTAAGTAGGTTGCCACACAAAGTTCGATATAAAACATATCCAGAAGATAATCGTAGATATGCTGATATAGACCCTGTATTAAATGATTTAAAGAAATTTGACAACATAGAGTTATTTTCTGATAAGTTGGATATGCGTTATCTTATTTCAGAACATAGAGTATTAGTGACAACCGGTGCTACAAGTACATTAGGTTGGCCAGTTATGTCTGGAAAACCGGTTATTTTTATTAATCAAAAGGAAAACAATCCACTTACAGATGATGCATATATTAGTTTATCAAAAGGTATATTTGTTTTTGATGGCGACGATAAGGACTTTTATAAAAAATTAAGAAATTTTCTTTCACAACCTATTAATGAGATAGAGAGATTATGGAAAGAGAAAAAAAATGCTCGAAAAGAAATGATTGAAAACTATTTTTCTGCATACGAAGGTGGTGCAGGTAAAAGAGCGGCCAAAATACTACTTAAAGAATATATTACATAGTTTTATGCGTATTATTGCAATAGTACAAGCGCGTATGGGTTCAACCCGCCTACCAAATAAAGTCATGTTGAAAGTTGGCAAAGATCTCACAATGATTGAGGCTCTACTATTACGATTAAGTCGATCTAAAAAAGTAGACAAAATTGTATTAGCAACATCAACTGATATACAAAATCAAACCTTGGTTAATCATGTAAATCAGTTGAGTTACGATACTTATAAGGGTGATGAAAACGATGTTCTTGGTCGTTACTATAAGGCTGCATTAAAATATAAAGCAGATGTCATTGTTCGAATCACTGGAGACTGTCCATTAATTGACCCAGATGTTATAGATTCAGTTATAAAAAAATATGAATCAAATTTTTTTGATTATGTGAGTAATATAAATCCACCAACATTTCCTGATGGGTTAGATGTTGAGGTGTTTTCATTTTCTGCTTTAAAAACCACATGGGAAGAAGCAAAAACACTAGCTGAACGTGAGCATGTAACACTATTTATGCGTAACTCTGGAATATTTAAAACTGAAAATGTTACAAGTGCAGAAGATTATTCAAACGAAAGATGGACGGTTGATGAACTAGAGGATTATAAAGTAGTTAAATCTATATTCGAGTATTTCTCACCAAGAATTGATTTTGGATGGAGTGAGATTTTACAACTTAGAAAATTACGACCAGATATTTTTTTAGTTAATCAACATCTGGTTAGAAATGAGGGGGGAGGTACAGGAACAGGGCAAAAACTATGGAAGCGGGCAAAGAAAATAATACCTGGAGGCAATATGTTGCTTTCAAAGCGTGCAGAAATGTTCTTGCCTGATAAGTGGCCAGCGTATTATAGTAAGGCCAAGGGTTGTAGAGTATGGGACATGGATGGTAACGAGTTAATCGATATGTCAATTATGGGCGTTGGTACCAATATATTGGGTTATGGACACACCGAGGTCGATAAAGCAGTTTTAAAAGCTGTTCAATTTGGTAATATGTCTACCTTAAATTGCCCTGAAGAGGTTTATCTAGCTGAAAAACTTATAGATATGCACCCATGGGCAGATATGGTACGTCTTGCTCGCTCTGGTGGTGAGGCTAACGCAATTGCAATTCGTATAGCACGCGCTGCTAGTGGAAAAGATAAAGTAGCAATATGTGGTTATCATGGTTGGCACGATTGGTATCTTGCGGCGAATTTAAAAGACATTCAAGGTCTAGATAGTCATTTGCTTCCTGGATTGAATCCTACTGGCGTCCCTCAAGACCTTAAAGGTACAACACTGCCATTTAGGTACAATCATTTTGAAGAGTTACTAGACATTGTTAACAATCATGATATTGGCACAATAAAGATGGAGGTCCAACGAAACGAACCTCCAAAAGACAACTTTTTGGAAAAAGTAAGGAATTTAGCAACTAAGAAAGGCATAGTGTTAATTTTTGATGAATGTACTTCTGGATTCCGTGAAACTTTTGGTGGCTTGCATAAAAAATATGATGTGGAGCCTGATATGGCTATTTTTGGAAAAGCTCTTGGTAATGGATATGCAATTACAGCAATTATTGGTCGACAAGAAGTTATGGAAGCAGCTCAATCAACTTTTATTAGTAGCACTTTCTGGACTGAGCGAATAGGTCCAACTGCTGCACTAAAAACACTTGAGGTGATGGAGCGAGAAAAGTCTTGGGAGCAAATTAAAAATACAGGCAAAAATATTAAAGAAGGATGGCAACAACTAGCTGATAAGCATGAAATACCAATAATACATTCAGGTCTTTCATCATTACCAGTCTTTACTATTGCAAGTGAAAATGCGTTAGTTTATAAAACTTTAATTACACAAGAAATGTTGGACAAAGGATATCTTGCAGCAAATAGTGTGTATGTTAGTACAGCGCACACAGTAGAAAAAATAGACAAGTATTTTGAAATTCTTGATCCATTATTTGCATTAATTAAAAAGTGTGAGGATGGGTATAATCCAAGCAGTTTATTAAAAGGAGATGTTTGTCATGCTGGGTTTAGACGTTTAAATTAAGAATGATTAAATTAGTCTTTATACGAACAGACGCATCCCAAAAAATAGGTTATGGGCATGTAATGCGAAGTATGTCTCTTGCAGAAAAGTTGCGCAATTCAGGTGTAATTGTGGAATTTATAACCCGTAATCACTTGGGAAATATAAATGAGATAATAAAAAATAATGGATTTACTTTGCATTTATTACCTCTTAAAAAAAAAATAATAAAACAGCAAGGTTTAAATAAATATGAACAATGGCTTGGTGTTAAACAGGAAGTAGATGCTAGAGAGACTATTCAAGTATTAAGAGATAGAAAGGCAGATTGGTTGATAGTAGATCACTATGCACTAAATGAAATTTGGGAAAGTAAACTAAAGCCATATACTAAGAAAATAATGGTTATTGATGATCTATTAAACCGTAAACATGATTGCGATTTACTTCTTAATCAAAATTATATTAATGACAATACTTGTTATGATAATCTAATTAGTCCAAATACAATGAAGTTACTTGGTCCAAAATATGCCTTATTACGAAAGGATTTTGTAAAATACAGAAAGGAAAAGCTTCGCAATCATGACAAAATAAATAGAGTGTTTTTATTCTTTGGCGGCTCTGATCTAGATAACTTGACAAGTGTATCATTGAAAGCATTGTCTCGGCCAAAGCTTAAGCATTTAATAGTAGATGTGGTTATAGGTGATGCTAATCCGCATAAGGCAAAATTAAAAAAAGAAATTGACAAATGTACTAATATTAATCTTTATGTTCAAATACAAAATATGGCAGAATTGATGGCCAAAGCCGATATTTTTTTGGGCGCAGGGGGATCTATAACTTGGGAGAGAATGTCTCTAGGTTTACCAGGTGCTGTTGTGACTACAGCCAATAATCAGGTTTCATCTACAAAGTGCCTTGACCAAGATGGGTATCTTAAATGGATTGGCGGTATAAATCAGGTGGATGAAAGTAAAATTTATCATACAGTATTAGATTTAATCTCAAAACCAAGCAAGTTAGAAAAGCAATCTAGCGACTGTCTAAAACTAGTTGAAGGTAAGGGCGTAGATATTGTATCGCGTTTACTAATGACTGGACCACATACAAAGTCACTAGTTGTTAGGAGAGCAACAAAGTCAGATTTGCTATTGTATTGGTATTGGGCAAATGAAATAGAAGTTAGGCAGAATGCTTTTAATCAAGAACCTATAAAATTGGAAGAGCACAAAAAGTGGTTTAGCAAAAAGTTGAATGATAACAATGCTATTTTATTATTGGTAGAGTCTTATTCTAATCCTATAGGTCAGGTCCGTTTTGACCGTATGGGCTCTTCACACTATACAATTAGTTACTCATTAGCAAAACAGTATCGTGGCTTTAGTCTAGGCAAAGAGATACTTAAAAAATCGATTAATTATCTTAAAAAAGATCAGTTGTTTACTTTGATTGCCAAGGTAAAAGATAGCAATCACGCTTCAAAAAAAGTATTTAAAAACCTGGGTTTTACTGAATTTAAAAACCACAAAAATTCAAGTATTAGTAATTTTGAGTTACAATTTACTCCAAATATTCATAATTAATAGCAAAATGGGTTTAAATATTGATAATAGAAAAATAGGAGACAACTGTCAGCCATTTATAATTGCTGAAATGTCTGGTAATCATAATCTTTCTTTAGAGAGAGCATTAGAAATTGTTGAAGCTGCAGCTAAATCAGGTGCACATGCAATAAAACTACAGACTTATACTGCTGACACCCTTACTCTAGATGTTAATGGAGGTGATTTTTTTATTAATGATGAAAACAGCCTCTGGAAAGGAAAAAACTTACATGAGTTATATAAGCAATCCTACACTCCTTGGGAGTGGCATAAACCAATAATGCAAAGAGCAAAAGAACTAGGTATGATTTGTTTTAGCTCTCCATTTGACGAGTCAGCAGTTGATTTTTTGGAAGAATTAAATGTCCCTGCTTATAAAATCGCTTCATTTGAAAATAACTATTTACAATTAATAAGTAAGGTAGCATCTACTGGTAAGACCGTAATTATATCGACTGGCATGGCAACTATTTCTGAAATAAATGATGCTGTTACAGTAGCTAGAGACTCTGGTTGTAAAGACTTAATTTTGCTAAAATGCACTAGCACATACCCGGCCACACCAGAAAATAGCAATGTCTTAACTATACCACATATGCGCGAATTATTTGGCTGTGAGGTTGGAATATCTGACCATACTATGGGTGTAGGTGCTTCAATAGCTGCAGTATCACATGGCGCAACAGTGATAGAAAAACACTTTACTTTATCTAGATCTGATGGCGGTGTAGATAGTGTATTTTCATTGGAGCCCCATGAATTAGAATTATTAGTTGTAGAGACTGATAGGGCTTGGAGGTCACTAGGGAGGGTAGTTTACGGTAGTACAAATAGTGAAGAAAAATCTAAATTTTTTAGGCGTTCTTTGTACATTTCTAGTGATGTTGTCTCAGGAGATATTCTTACAGAAAATAACTTAAGAATTGTGCGTCCAGGTATGGGGTTAGAACCTAAATATTATGACATGTGTATAGGACGTAAGGTAAATAGAGACCTAAAAAAAGGCACTGCATTGAGTTGGGAATTTTTTGCTTAAAAAATCTATTGATAATAATGTCATTTTACAATAAAGATAATGATTTAATTTTATAAGAAAAGTTGGTAAATATGAAAATGTTAATTACAGGTGGTGCAGGGTTTATAGGCAGTCACCTTGCTGATCTACTAATAGATTCAGGGTATAAGGTAGTTGTTATTGATAACTTATTAAATGGCAGAATCAATAATATAAGTCATTTATTGGATAATAAAAATTTTAATTTCTATGAGTTAGATATAATAAATTTAGAGGATATAAAGCCAATTTTTAAAGACATTGATTGTGTATTTCACTTGGCGGGTATGGCGGATATTGTGCCTTCTATAGAGAACCCTAAAGAATATTATGATTGTAATGTAACGGGGACATTTAATGTTTTAGAGGCTTCCCGTTTGGCACAGGTAAAGAAAATAGTTTATGCTGCATCATCATCAAGCTATGGCATACCAGATAATTATCCAACAAAAGAAACTTCTGAGATTAGACCACAATACCCATATGCACTTACAAAGTATATGGGTGAAGAGTTAGTAATGCACTGGTCAAAAACTTATAATATTCCAGCTATCTCGTTACGTTTATTTAATGTATATGGACCAAGATCTAGGACAAGCGGTGCTTATGGTGCAGTGTTTGGAGTTTTTCTTTCGCAGAAAATTCATAATAAACCATATACTGTAGTTGGTGATGGTACACAGACAAGGGACTTTACTTATGTTACTGATGTGGCAATTGCATTTCTAAAGGCTGCAGAATCATCAGCTACTTGTATTGCATTAAATATTGGGAGTGGTAATCACTATAGTGTTAATCAATTGGTTGGGTTACTTGGAGGGGATGTTGTTTATATTCCTAAGAGACCGGGTGAGCCAGATTGTACTTTTGCAGACACTACTAGAATACATAAAGTATTAAATTGGAAGGCAAAAGTAAGTTTTGTTGACGGCGTGGGAAATATGCTTAGATGTTTAGATGATTGGAAAGATGCTCCAGTGTGGGAGCCAGATACAATTAAAAATGCTACAGCAGTTTGGTTTAAATATCTAGGAGATAAATAATAAGATGAAATACTTATTTAAAGAGCGTTTTAAAGAGTTTCAAAAGACTTTATTAGAAAATACGGTTATAAAAAATCTAGAAAGCGTAGAATTTTCTATAGAAGAGGGTTTAATTGAAATATATAAAATTCTTATAAATATTAAACAAAATAATAGAAATTTATATATCATAGGAAATGGTGGTAGTGCTGCAATTGCAAGCCATTCAGTTACAGATTTTTTAAATGTTGCAAAGATTAGCGCGCATACTATAAATGATGCTGCAGTTTTGACATGTATGGCAAATGATTATGGTTATGAGGATGCATTTTCAAGAGTATTGAACACCACTATAAAGAAAGAGGATTTATTAATTGCTATAAGTAGCTCTGGCAACTCAAAAAATATTATAAACTCTGTTAAAACCGCAAAAAAACTTGGAGCAAAGGTTGTTACCCTAAGTGGCTTCAGTTCAAAAAATAATTTAAGAGTGTTGGGCGATGTTAATATATGGTCCAATAGTAAAGATTACGGTATGGTGGAAGTTGCACATCAGTTTATTTTGCATAATCTATCAGATAGGTTTATTGATAATAGTTAATAAAGTTGTTGATTAAATGAAAGCGCTGTTATTAGCTGCAGGATTAGGCACAAGACTTAAGCCACTGACTGATATTTGGCCAAAATGCTTAATGCCTATAAACGGTCGACCATTGTTAGAATATTGGTTGAGTATTCTAAAAAAGTCAAATATTAACGATGTTTTGGTTAATACGCATCATTTTTCAGATTATGTAGATGATTTTCTTAAGCAACCACATATTAAGGGTTGGGTTTATTCAGTTTATGAGAAAAATCTTCTTGGGACTGCAGGAACTATAAGAAATAATGCAGCCTTTTTTAAAAATGATACTATATTACTTGCTCATGCAGATAATTGGACATGCTGTAATTTTGCTGATTTTTATTACTATCATCATTATTGCAGGCCAAAAGGAACATGTATGACAATGATGACATTTACATGTCCAAACCCAACAGCATGCGGTATTGTAGAGTTAAACGAAGATGGAGTTGTTATTGGATTTCATGAGAAAGTAAAAAACCCTCCTGGTAAATTAGCAAATGCTGCAGTTTATTTGATTGAACCAGAAATTATTGAATGGATAGTTGACAACCATAATGTAAAAGATTTTAGTATAGGAGTACTCCCTGAATTTTTAGGTAAAATTGCAACATGGGAAAATAAGAATATTCATAGAGATATTGGAACAATTGAGATGTTGAGAGAAGCACAAAAGGACAATTGCGATAGTCCAATATGGAGTAAGAATAATTTATGGCAACAATTTTTTTTAAGTAATCCTATTCACAAGTTAGTTGATATATCGAATGAAATCTCATAACAAAATAACTTTGATCAATGAGATTGATGCATTAATAACAGATAATATCGTATTATGTTATGGGCACTTTAATCTTATTCATCCAGGCCACCTTCGCTATCTACAGCATGCTAAAACTTTATCAACAAAACTAGTAGTTGCTATAGTGTCAGATAAAGAGCTTGATAAAGATTTATTTGGACAACATTTTAGTGAGGCAGAAAGAGCTGAAAGTGTTGCAAATCTACAAATTGTTGACAATGTAGTAATACTTAGTGACTATACTTTAGAAGGATTAATTGGCATTATAAAACCGGAGGTATTAGTTTTAGGAAAAGAGTTTGAACAAGTACAATCTAAACAAATAGGCTTAGCTATAAAAGCAGTTTGCAGTCCAAGTAAAGTTGTATTTCATGCTGGTGAAACTCATTACTCTACTACTAATTTATTATTTAGAAATGTATTAGATACAGAGATTAGTAGTAAAAATCAACTAAATAAAATATGCAATAACTATAAAATTACATTGCATAATCTAAAAGACAGGTTAAGTTGTTTTTCTGATTCCACGCTTATTGTAATTG
>Ga0209662_1001385_pt1 | contig 11330 bp, 7 predicted proteins | sample SaaInlV_150m_DNA_4_FD_184662 | JGI IMG/M metagenome (GOLD analysis project Ga0209662, IMG submission 184662) | Marine microbial communities from expanding oxygen minimum zones in the Saanich Inlet - SI072_LV_150m_DNA (SPAdes) (version 2) | ecosystem: Environmental > Aquatic > Marine > Intertidal...
ATAATTAAAACAAATAAAACAACTGTAGAAAACAGTGTTATTAATAATCTTTTCTCATATTCATGTAAAGGAATTGTATATGTTATAAAAAATTATGCTGATTTTATATTTGTATTATTATTTCTATTTTTTATATTATACATGAGATATAGATACAATAAACAAAATAAAAAAATATCTGGACCAAATGAAGTTCATGTTAATTATATCAGAAATAAAGATATAGTTAATGACAAAGTATATAATATTAAAGATAATGTAGAAACTGATGATAATATAGATGATAATATATTAAGTGTTATAAAAAAAGAAATAAATAAATTAGATGATGATAATATAGAACTTGGCGCATTTGATGAATTCCCGAATTATTCTTCTTATTAAATATCAATTGATAATTGATTTGTATTTTGATTTGTATCTAATCCTTGTAAGTATTTATTAATAATATTTTCTTCAATTGTATCTTTTGTAATTAATCTATAAACATTAACTTGATTTTTTTGTCCTAAACGAACAGCGCGTCCAATTGCTTGATCTTCCATTGATTTAACTGCGCCATATACACCTTCATGTGGTTCCATAAATATAATATGTGTTGCTTCAGTTAAATTTGTACCGGATGCTGCATTTTCAGTTGATAACATAATAACTCTTGGTACATTTGTATAATTTTTTCTTTTTTTAGATAAATCCGAACGAAATGTTGCTATTGCTGCATTTCGTTGATGTACATTTCCTTTACAGAATACATTTGGAATATCATTATTTTTTAAAATAATTCCAGTCATTGATAATAGCCTATCCCATTCAGAAAATATTATAATCTTATTATTTTCTTCTAGTAAAATTTGATTACATAACTTAATTAATTTTGCAATTTTTGTTCCATAATTGTATACTAATTCGTCTACTTTATCTACTACATTTTCAACCTTATCTTCTAATTTATATATTTTGGATGCACTAATTGATGCTCTACAAATTGGACATTCACTTTTATAAGATGATATTCCTAAAACTTCTGTAATACATTCATAACAATAATGATGTCCGCATTCTGTAACAACTGGGTCATCGTAATCACATCTACATATTGGACAACTATCGTCATTTACTTTAATATCAGATGTTTTGAAACAGTTTAATAGAAAATTACATGATGTAATAATATTTTCTAACATTTTTTTTCTAGCTTCATATCCTGGTATTGTTATATCCAACTGCTGTATAGAGTGAGTAGTTTTAATAATTTTATCTTCATTGTCTTGAATTAATTTTTCTTTGACTTCATTAAAATTTAATATACTATCAATATTTCCATTATTAAATTTGTCACATATTTGAATATTACAACATATTTGTCTTAAATATGATTCATTCGAATATTTAAGAGATGTATATAAGGTTTGTTCAAAATCAGATAAAGTTAATAATATATTTTCTATATTAGCTGCAGGGATATCTAATTGGTCTTTTACTGACTCTTTAGTATTTCTGATATAAATTTGTTTAAAGATCGATTTTATAATATTTGATTCAGATAAACCATATATCATACTGTTTTCTAAATTTAGAATATATTTATGTTGATTCATATTGATATTCGTTTTAAAATCCAAGAAATTCATTACATTATTTAATGACATCTTATCATAAAAAGGTGTTCCTGAAATATACCATTTATTGTTACATTGTAAATTTTTAAGTGTAAATTGTAAATATATATTTTCGAAATTATAGGATGACTGAAACATTTCATGAGCTTCGTCAACAATAATTCGATTCCAATGTATTGCTTCAAGAATTACAGGATCACTTGATTGAATTGTACTTTTATTAAATGTAACTAATTTTCTCATTTCTGAGCATCTTTTATTAATAGGTATGTCACTAGAAATATAACTTTTTGTCCATCTTGTGGTACTATTATCCTTTAAAAATCCATAATTAAGATAATAATTAATATTGAATAAAAACTGAAATGATACAATTATAACATCTGCATCTAATATATCCTGATATGTATATTTTTCATGATTTATCTTGGTTAAAAACAATATCTGATTTAATTTAGGATTTGCTTTTGTAATCTCACCACTCCACTGTTTAGTCAAATGACTTGGACATAAAATTAATGTCGCTTTTGTTACTAACCCATCTATATCAAATAGTGGCTTTGTCTCAAACTTTAAACCATCATCTGTTTTATTCGGTTTATAAATATACGGCCGTTCTATCATTAAACCAATTGATGTAATTGTTTTACCTAAACCCATCTCATCAGCTAATATACCACCGGATGCATAAAAATTATGTTCAACTCCTGATCTAATTTTACATTCATACATATCAAATAAAATATTCTTAAATAAATTACTACTTTCAGATTCAGTATCTACTGTTTTAAATACATCTGCTAAAGATCTATTTGTATCCAAAATATGATTATTAGATTTATCTTCAATTTCTTTCATTCTATTTAATGATTCAAGTTGATATGGAAATAATTTAACATCTAATTTTTTAGGTTGCTTAGTAATAGAATTACTATAACATGATTTTTCACTCCATTTATTCTCAATTATTTTATTTTCCTGTCTTTGTTGTAATACTGATTTAAAAAATCTATTCTCAAAATCTTCAATTTGATTACAATTTATTCTATTAAGTAATATTTCTGGATTATAAAATACATTTATTTTAAGTGAATTTTGATAATAAGTTATTGTACCAAAATCGATTTTATATGAATATCCCAAATTATTATTATTCTCAATATTAAATAGTAAATCAGTTAAATAATTTTTTTCAATTATACCAATAAAAATATCTTTTATAAAAATATTATATTTATAATTAACATCATTACCTATAATTATAGACGAGTTCAAAGTTTGAAGATCATTCGTCTTTAATTTACTAACATTGTTAAAATTTAAGGTCTTACTATAAAAGAGCTCCATTTTATAATATATAATTCATATATTTATAAATTATATATTTTTCAATTATTTATATAAAGTATCAAGTACTTGACAAAAATTATGATATATACATACATCATTTGTATATGTATTATCTAATAAATATCCTTGTCCTATTCTCTCAACTGACTCGGGAATAACCACATTTATTTTATTTAATTTTTCACTTAATAGTTTTAATTCTTCTAAACCATTTTCTTGATTACTTTTTTTATTTAATAATTTATATGTAAAACTATCTTCTAATTTATATTCGAAATTTAGAATATTTGATGTTCTGAATAATACATATTTGAAAAATGTTAATTCATCTGCACAATTTATAAAATCATTAAATTCATTCTCAAAAACTACTGTATTTTTATTCTCAAAATAATATTGACTAATATTAACTTTTCCCTTTACTGCTACACTCACTAATGTTTCAATTAAATCATTTTTCTTTACATCAGATAATTCTTCTGTAAATGATACCTTAACAATAAAACAACATTTCGGATCCGATTCAATAATTGGATCTTTATATGTTTCTAATCTTTTTACTAAATCAATTCTCTTATCTATATTTAGATTTGTACCATTACTTCCAAATATATCACATATAACAATTAACGATTCATCATTCTTAAACGGATCAGTTGTTATATATCTAGGTTTTAATAATAACTCTTTACTTCCATTATATGTTGTCAAAACATTTAACTTAATATTCTTATCAGTAGTACGTACTATTTTACTTCTACTATTAAATTTATTATTCCCTTCTTGCCATAAATATAAAATTTTAATTAAAGATATTTTATTTTCAGACTCTTCAAGAGTTTTATTCTCATCGATTGTATTCATTATTAAAATATAGAATTATATCTTTACATCCTTGAAATTTTTAAATAAACGTTTATAGTTAAAGAAAAATCTACAAAGTTTGACTGTTTCAAAAATAATTATATCTAAATATATATCAAATGAAACAAATAAATTAAAATATTTTATATAAGTAAAAATATATTTTTACTTATATAAAGATATATAAATATTTTATTTAAATGGATTATATGAATCAAAATACTTATACAGATTTATACAATAAACATATTTTTACTTTAGACAATATTTTATCACATGATGAATGTAGCACTTTAATCGAAAAAACAAATAATATTGGTTGGAATAAGTCATCTCCATCAGGTGGTGGACATGGTCGTACTGGAAATGAAGATGCACGAACAAATAAATTCTGTGTATTATTTGATGAAATTTTAGCAAATCAAATATGGAATCAGGTTAAGATTTTTCTACCAGACGATTTATCATTCGTTGGAGAGAATGTTTATTTCAATAGTATTACAAAAGGAGAAGAATGGAAACCATCATATATATATAATAAATTTCGTATTTATAAATATGATATAGGGGATGCATTTCCAGAGCATATAGATTATAAAGTAAAAAGAAATATTATTAAAGATAATAAAGAGTTTGTTGAACAATCATTTTTAACATTACTTATATATTTAAATGATGATTTTGAAGGTGGTGAAACTGGATATTGGCCTGATCATAATGGTATTCATTGTCGTTTTCTAAGAAATGTAGAAAGGTGTTCAAATAAAAAAGATCATCAAATTATCATTAAACCACAAACAGGAATGTGTGTAGTTCAAGATCAAAATATATTACACGAAGGATTACCACCAACAAAAGGTATAAAATATATTTTGAGAACAGATATTATACATCAACGAGAAGTGATTAGAAATAAATATACAAAAATAGATTTATCGAAAGATAAAACAGGTGAATGGGAACGATTATTTGAAACATCATGTAAAAACTATGCCGATTAGAAAAATACGTTTAAAACTTAAAAAATTGATTATATAAATTATTATAATATAAAATACTATAATTTATATAATGACTCTTTTAGAAGACTACAAATTAGATGCATTCGGCTTCATAGCCGATGCAACTCTTTCTCAAATTGTTAAATTAATTAAAGATGCTAATAAACAATATTATAATCACGATAATCCTATTATGACTGATAGTGAATATGATATATTAAAAGAAGAATTAGAAAATAGAGATCCTGATCATAAATTATTAACACAAATTGCTGACGAAACACACTCTAAAAATAAAGTTAAATTGCCATGCCATATGGGAAGTATGGATAAAAATAAACCAGGTACTGGTTTAATTGATAAATGGACTAAAAAATACAAGGGACCATATATTTTAGGTGATAAATTAGACGGTACATCCGGACTATTAATTTTACGAGAAGATGGTAAACACATGTTATTTACGCGAGGTAATGGTACTATTGGTACTGATATTAGTTCAATGTTATCAGGTATAAAAGGTATACCCGATGATATTAAAATTAATATGATAGTAAGGGGTGAATTATTGATATCCCATGAATTATATGAAAAAAATAAAAATACTTATACTAATGCTAGAGCAATGATTAATGGACTAGTTGGTAAGAAAAAAATTACAAAAAAAGAATTAGAAAATATTACATTTGTTTCTTATGAAATAGTGGAACCATCTGATACTATTGGTAATCAAATGAAAATATTAAATAAATTAAAGTTTAATACAGTGCCATTTAAAGAAGTCAAATCTATTAATGAAACTAGTCTAAGTTCATATTTTAAAAAAAGAAAACTGGAATCATTATATGATATTGATGGTATTATTATTACAGATAATAATAAACATCAACGTAATAATGACGGTAATCCAAAATATGCATTTGCCTTTAAAGAACTTTTAGAAGATCAAATTATGATTACTGAAATTACTGATATAGAATGGCGTATATCAAAAGACGGATTAATTAAACCTCGAGTTCATGTTAAACCAACAGTAATTGGTGGTATTACTATTACACATGTAACTGGACATAATGCAAAAAATGTAGTTGATACTGGTTTAGGGATCGGAGCTAAAATTAAATTAACTAGAGCTGGAGAGGTAATCCCTTATATTGTAGAAGTAGTAAAAAAGGCTAAACCAACATTACCAAAAATTCAATATCAATGGAATGAAACAAAGGTAGATTTTATTGTTGATAAAGATAATTTAGGTGAAAGTGAAAGTTATGATATATTAGTTAAAAATATTACATACTTCTTCAAAAAGATGGAAATTAAATATGTTGACGAAAGTATTATTAAAAAAATGGTTGATGTTGGTCTAGATGATATTCATACAATTATTAATGCTAAAATCGACGACTTTTTAGAAATTGAAGGATTTCAAGAAAAAATGGCTACTAAAGTTTATACTAATATTCAAAATGCAATCAAAGATGTGGATTTAACTAAAGTTATGGCAGCAAGTAATTTATTTGGTCATGGTTTGGGAACAAAAAAACTTGCATTAATTATCAATGATGACCCAGACATCTTAAAAATTAAAATGACAAAGAAAAAATTTATTGAAAAAATCATTGAAATTGATGGTTTTGACACAAAAACTGCAACACAATTTGTAGAAAATATCGATAAATTTAAAACTTTCTTAGATAAAAATAATAAAATTAAAATTAAGATTATTACTAAGGTAACGAATACATCAGGTAAATTTGCAAATAAAAAATTGATATTTACGGGATTCAGAGATAAACAGTTAGAATCATTAATTGAATCTGAAGGTGGTACACTGTCATCAGCAGTAAGTGGAAATACCGATTTTGTTGTTACTGTTGATAAAGATGCAGATTCTAGTAAATTAAATAAAGCTAGAGAACTCAATATTAAAATATTTACAAAAATAGAATTTGTAAATAAATTTAAATTAAATATTAAAACTCAAGACATTTAATTATTCATATATTATAAAATAAATTTTATGCAGTTTTTTTACCACTAACCATTTCATTTGTTTCATTATCTTTAAATGGACATGACATTTTTGTTTCACTGTCATTATAATTAAATGTTAGCTCTTCCCCAACATCTATATCTTTGATTGTTACTATATAACCATCCTCTATTTTACATGATGGATTAAATGAATGATTCATATAAATACCACGGTTATCGTCAATATGTTGATTTATTCCTACTTCGATAGTAGTGCGTGTTGGTTTACTTTGAATTTCTCCTTGTAACTTATGTATTTTAGTATTTATTTTATGTACTTCTGAGGAAAATAATCCCTTAATATTATTTGTACTTTTTATTTCCATTATAATATATTTATAAACTTAGTTTTTAAATATAAATATATTTAAAAATATTTAAACATTCTTTGATTATTTTTACAAATGAGTAATTGTATTGGAATTGATTTAGGAACCACATATAGTTGTGTAGGTATTTGGAAAAATAATAATGTTGAAATTATCGCAAATGATCAAGGAGCAAGAACCACTGCTTCATATGTTTCATTTACAGAAAATGAAAGATTAATTGGACCTGCGGCAAAAAGTCAAGCTGCGCAAAATCCATCAAATACGGTATTTGATGTAAAACGTTTGATGGGTTGTAAATTTAATGATAAAACTGTTCAATCTGATATTAAACATTTTCCATTTGATGTAGTATCAAGTAAAGATGGAAAACCATTAATTGAAGTTGATTATAAAAATGAGCGCAAACAATTCCAACCAGAAGAAATATCATCAATGATTCTTGTTAAAATGAAGGAAATTGCTGAAAGTTTTCTTGGAGAAGAAGTTAAAAATGCTGTAATTACAGTACCTGCTTACTTTAATGATTCTCAAAGACAATCAACAAAAGATGCAGGTGTTATTGCAGGATTAAATGTACTCAGAATTATCAATGAGCCAACTGCAGCTGCAATTGCTTATGGTTTAGATAAGAAAACAGATAAAGAAAAAAATATTCTAATTTATGATTTAGGTGGTGGAACATTTGATGTTTCACTTTTAACTTTAGATGAAGGTATTTTTGAAGTTAAAGCTACTGCAGGTGATACACATTTAGGAGGTGAAGATTTCGATCGAAGATTGATGGAACATTTCATACAAGATTTTAAGAAAAAACATAAACTTGATATTACATCTAATAAAAGAGCAATGAGAAGACTTCAAACATCTTGTGAACATGCTAAAAAAGTATTATCTTCGTCAACTGTTGCAAGTATTGAAATAGATTCAATAATGGATGGTATTGATTTATCATCAACTATTACAAGGGCAAAATTTGAATCATTATGTTCTGATTTATTTAAAAGAACATTTGACCCTGTAGAAAAAGTTTTACAAGATTCTAAATTTAGTAAAAGTGAAATACATGAAATTGTATTAGTTGGTGGATCAACACGTATTCCAAAAATTCAAGAACAGCTTAGTGGATATTTTAATGGAAAACAATTATGTAAAAACATTAATCCTGATGAAGCTGTAGCATATGGAGCCACAGTTCAAGCAGCAATCTTAAGTGGTGTTACTGATAATAAAGTAAATGATATTTTACTAATTGATGTTTTACCATTATCACTTGGTGTTGAAACAGCAGGTGAAATAATGACAAATATTATTGATAGAAATACCACTATCCCATGTAAGAAATCACAAGTATTTAGTACATATGCTGATAATCAACCAGGATGTACTGTTCAAGTATTTGAGGGAGAAAGACAATTTACAAAACATAATAATAAATTAGGAGAATTTAATTTAAATGATTTACCTCCTATGCCAAGAGGAACACCACAAATTGAAATTACATATGATGTTGATGCCAATGGTATTTTAAATGTTACAGCAGTTGAAAAATCAACTGGTAAATCTGAAAAAATTACTGTAACTAATGATAAAGGTAGACTAAGTAAAGACGAAATCCAACAAATGGTAGATGATGCTGAAAAATTTAAGGATGAAGATAAAGGAGCACGTGAGAAAATTGAATCCAGAAATGGATTAGAAAGTTTTGTTTATCAAGTAAAGAATACATTGGGCGATGAAAAGATAAAAGATAAATTTGAAGAAGATGATAAAACATCAATTGATACAAAAGCAGATGAAGTTATTGCATGGTTAGATGATAATAAAGATGCTGAAAAGGATGAATTTGATTCTAAAAGAAAAGAATTAGAAGAATTATTTAATCCAATTATGAGTAAGATATATGCTAGCGGAATGCCAGAGGGTGGTATGCCAGGTGGTATGCCTGAAGGAATGGAGGGTATGTTTGGAGGTATGCCAGGAGGTATGCCAGGAGGTATGCCTGAAGGTATGGAGGGTATGTTTGGTGGTATGCCAGGAGGTATGCCTGAAGAAATGACCGAAGCTTCAACAGCTGAAGGCCTAACAGTTGAAGAAGTCGATTAATTTAAAATAAAGTATTAATTTTTATATATGTATTTAAAAATTAATAAATTCGAAATTCGAAATTAAAAGTGTGCGCATCTGATCCTGCTAAGGCTCAGCCGAGGCCTTCAAAGCGGCGGCATTTCGTTGACTATTTTTTTGTAAATATTCATCTTCAGTAAGTGATAATTCCTCCTCCTTCACTATATCAGTACAAAACGAATTATTCCAATAATCTCTATTATTAAGAAGGAAATTATAATAATTAATTTGACATCCAGGACATGGTACTGCAAAACCTTGTAGAATCCTGTCATATACAGGATCCTTTATCTTGCTTGGATCGCCAGATTCGGATGTTTGAATGATATCAATTAGATCTTTTTTCAGATCTTCATTTATTATTCTGGCCATAATAACTCTAACATAATTGTTTTGAATTCTAGTATGAACTTCCCCAAAATCTTCAAAACAATATTTACCAGCAGCACAAGTTTTAATCTTGGGTATCGTTTTATTAAACCAATATGCTACTCCTCCTTTAATAAATTTTGAAGGATAATTAGTACTATAATTATCACAAATATATGTAAAATTTATAGGTTCAACACAAATACTACCATTATTACATTTACCACCTTTTTTTGCAGGTATGAAAGACTCTAACTCTTTATATCTTTCTGCATTATATTGATGACTAAATATAAATCTTATTGTAGTATCATTGCTATATCCATTTAAACTTAGATTATTATTGGTGATAGTTGGCATTTTTTCGGGAAGACCATACTCAGTATTAAAATCTGTAATATATTTTTCATAAAAATGATCAATATACTCAACATATAAGTTACTTTTTACCATCTTTTCAGAAGGTAATTCTATTTCTAAATTATAGTCATCGCCTAATTTTTCGGTTAAGAATTTTATAAAAGAGTTTGACCTTTCTATTTTTTTTTCATTAAATGTACCTTCTGATATAGAAACTATAATTATATTATTTTCCTCATCTTTAGTTGATAATTCTACAAAACCAGACATTGCCTCATGTGGAAATAATGTTTCATCAGTAATATCCTCACCATCTAATTCTAATACCCTAATATTGTTGATTCTTCTTAATAATTCAATTATGTTAAAAGTAGGTATACCAAATAAAAACATTGTTTTATGTAGTTCGTCTTGTGAATTATTATTTTGGTAGTCAATAGTTATATCAATAATATCTTTCGTTATCTTTTCAGTTTTTTTATATATATCTGCTCCTGTAGGATTACTTAATTGATTTAATTTATTTAATGATATTTTGTTGTGTATATTTAAATTAGGTGTAGAATCTGTGTCTGATGTCACATCTGTACCTCTTTGGAGTAATTTCTCAATACGATATGGCATGTCGGCATTATTTTTATTAAAATGCGGAACACTATTATTTGTAATTTCATACTCAATTGATTTTATTTTATTTTCATTTTTAATAATTCCAAATATATTAGAATTATTTCCTTTCCTCCTTTCTTGGGTCCATCCTTTTTTAATAGCAACTTCTTCCAGTATAGGTCCTCTTTCTTTCGAAACTTGTGCATATGCATTCGCTGCGTATACATTGGATGGAGTGCGCACTAGAGAATCATCTCTGGGGCCGGGGCGCCTCAGAGCATCGTCTCCGGCTCCGGCTCCGGCTCCGGCTCCCGCTTTTTGATTTTCTAAACTATATTTAATTTTATATTTCATTTATATATAAATGAAATATAAAAAAGATTAATTAAAAGATTAATTCAAAGATTATACTATTATCAGTAAAAGTATAAAAGAAATATGACTTGTCGTCTGAAAAAGATATTGAGTCATATTTCTTTTGTAGAATCATATAATAACTGCTGTTGATAATACGATACTAGTATTATAAAACTCTCAAATGGTATCATATGTACAAGTACTATCTGGGTTACTAACAGCCGGCCAAAAACCCTATAAAACTATATAAATCATGTTGTTTTATATGACTATAATCCATTTAATTTCGCATTAAATATATTTATTATATT
>Ga0209662_1001400_pt1 | contig 11235 bp, 10 predicted proteins | sample SaaInlV_150m_DNA_4_FD_184662 | JGI IMG/M metagenome (GOLD analysis project Ga0209662, IMG submission 184662) | Marine microbial communities from expanding oxygen minimum zones in the Saanich Inlet - SI072_LV_150m_DNA (SPAdes) (version 2) | ecosystem: Environmental > Aquatic > Marine > Intertidal...
CAATGTCAACTTGCTGCTGTTTAATTTCTTGGGCCGCTTCAACAGCACTTTCCTGAATTAATGTTGTCAGGTGAGGTTCTTCGATGTGTCCCATAAAGCTGTAATGATAAGGGCTTGACGCTCCTACTAGACCTTCCGCCTGAAGCTCACGTAAGACCTCAAAAGGCAGGATCAAATTTGGATCACGGTCTGCATCACGGTGGTCATAATATTTGTGGGAAATGGTTAAATCTTCCGCAGAAACGTCATGGGGGATTCTCCGGAATGAACTATCGCCCTGCGGATCGTTTAAATCAAAGCCTTCTTCCGTTTTCAAGAGAATACCGCCGGTTGTAAAGAGCGCTATTTTACAGGCAGAGATGGGTTTATTGAGTTTTGTCCAGGGTACACGATCAAAAAGCACTGCTTTGTAACTTTGTGCCCAAAAATTTTTCACTATGGGAATCCGAAATAACATAACCCATAATTTGTCCAGTAGAGTTTCTTTATCCATCAACGTTTTTAGAGAGTAAGTGGAGTGTCAGTCAAAGATAATTTAGCGCTAGTTCAGCAGCAGATAACGCAAGCTGCAATTCAGTCCGGTCGTACACCTGAAGAGATTCAATTAATTGCAGTCAGTAAAACTAAACCTATTGCACTGATTAAAGAGGCTTTGGCGGCCAAACAAACCGCATTTGGCGAAAACCGTATACAGGAGGCACTGGGTAAAATAGAGGTGCTGAGCAACTCTCCTGAGGTAGAATGGCATTTGATAGGTCATTTACAAAAAAACAAAGTTAAGTTTTGCCCCGGAAAATTCCAGTGGATTCACTCTCTTGAGTCTATCGAATTGGCGGAAAAATTAGAAGCCCGTTGTGCTTTTGCAAAAGAGAAAATAAATGTGCTGATCCAAGTCAATCTTTCCCGTGAAGAGAGTAAATCCGGTCTGCAGGAATGGGATGATATTTCACGTCTTGCAGAATCCATTTCTGCCGGACAGTGGCTGAAGTTCCGTGGACTGATGACAATTCCTGCTCCAAATCTAGGAGAACTAAAAACCCGTAAAATATATGAGCAAATCCGCATGTGGCGTGATAAATTGCGGAACGAATTGGATTCAGCTGAAATTACTGAACTTTCAATGGGAATGACAGCGGATTATCATTGGGCTATTCAGGAAGGTGCAACCATGATTCGCGTTGGCACCGCTATTTTTGGCTCGAGGGATTAGCGGGAACAGTTATTTTCACGAACCGTGTTGCAGGGTGTATTGTATGTTTTCCAGCAGTTTGCGTTTGCTGAGATAAAAACACCAGCTACGACGTGCTTGTTTCCACGTAAGTATCACCAACACAGTCAGCAATATAGCAAGGATTGGAAAAGCAAGTAATTGATAATCGATAATTAATTTGACGAACTCGTTTGTCTGAATGTTCATGTGGAATTATGGTTCCTGAAGCATGTTCAATATATTAAGCAGGATCTACCCATTTTCCCTGCTCCTGAATCAGCTCGATTAAACGTTCCACAGCTTGTGCTGAAGGAATGTTACGTTCAACGCATGTTTGTCCGTGATAGAGGCTGATTTTTCCAGGGCCAGCTCCAACGTAGCCAAAATCAGCATCTGCCATTTCTCCCGGACCATTGACTACGCAACCCATGATTGCAATTTTGACTCCTTTGAGATGTGAAGTGCGTGCTTTAATTTGCGAGGTTGTACTTTCCAGATCAAAAAATGTGCGTCCGCAAGATGGGCAGGAGATAAAATCTGTGTTATATATTCTGGCTCGTGTTGACTGAAGAATGGACTGTGCCACCGGAATTTCGTTTTCTGAAGCTTCGGTGAGTGAAACCCTGATAGTGTCTCCTAGACCGTCACAAAGCAAAGTACCAATTCCAACCGCACTTTTTATCCGTCCGTCGAGTTCATTGCCTGCTTCCGTGACTCCCAAATGCAGTGGATAATACATGTCCTCTGCGTCCATAGCTTGTACAAGCTGCCGATAGGACTGAATCATCACCAGCGGATTTGAAGATTTCATTGACAGCACAGTCTGCTCAAAGTCATGTTTTCGCAGTATACGTAAGTATTCAAGAGCGGATTCAACCATACCTGCCGAGGTATCACCAAAACGGTTCATGACACGGTCTGAAAGTGATCCATGGTTGGTACCGATTCTTAACGCACAGCCATATTTTTTCAGGTTTTTAATCAACGGGAGCATTTTTTCCTCAACACGTGCCAATTCTTCCTGATACTGCTGATCGGTGTATTCACGGATTTCAAATTTCTTCCGGTCAACAAAATTACCTGGATTGATACGTACTTTTTCTACGAACTCACAAACGTTAATCGCCAATTTAGGATTAAAATGAATATCTGCAACCAGCGGTCGTTTTATTCCGCGCTTCTCCATTTCAACACGGATTGCAGGCAAACTGTCTACTGATTTTTGATTAGGAACAGTCAAACGGATGATTTCACAATCAACTGCATCCAAACGGGAAATTTCTGCAATACATGCCTCAACATCGGTGGTGTCGGATGTCAGCATTGACTGAATCCGAATGGGCTCAGTGCTTCCAATCTTGAGGGTACCAATTGAAACTGTGTTGGTTTGACGTCTTTTGGGGAGCAAATTAAGTTTTTTGTTGAGGTTAAAGGTTATGGTGATTGAAGAAGAAAATCTCCCGTACTTAATATATTTTTAAATCCTGTCGAAAACTGAACCGTGTCCTGGTAGAAACAAACGTTCGTAAAAGCGGTTTGCATATTGATCGGTCATGCCTGCAATGAAATCACAAATGATTCTTTTTTGTTGCAGATCACTTTTTGCCTCTTTCCATAAAAGTTGAAAAGATGAAGGTAAAAGCATTTCTGGTTCAGCCGAAAGTGCGTCAAAAAGTGACAGCACAATTTTACGTCCCTTGAAAGTTGCAGCCTGTACAGTATTGAGCTGAATTACATGCCGCGAGACTGTTTCTTTAAGTGCTTTTAAGAAACGTTGCGGTTCTTCCGGCAGGATTACATTCCAGCCCAAAAGCGGTTCTTCAAATTCATCATTCAGTTTTAATTCAGCAGAAGAAATCAACGCATGAACCAACGCGCCAACTCCCTGTCTCCGGCTGTAACCGGAATTGTCTGTGCGGGTGAAAAGCATAGTTTCTATTTGCAGGAGATTATTTTTCTCAGCCCATTTTGGATCCAGTTGCTGGGCTACTTCCTGCCAGTGTTCACGCGTTAGTAAGCGTAAAACAATTCCATCTTCAAAATCATGAACCCCATAAGCAATATCATCTGCCAGGTTCATCAGAGAGGTGTCAAGAGCTTTATGTAAAGAACGCCCGTGGCTCTGTGTAGTTGGACGAGTATATTCGCAGAAGTGCAGTTGATCCGTATTTGAAAGTGGAGCTAAAATCCAGTTGAACACTTCCTGTTCTGTATCGAGAAAACACTTCGGTGGTTTCCAAGTCTGTTGAAAATTCAAATTGACGGATTTATCAGTTGCATCAGGAGGAGAGGTTTTACACAAGTTTGCATACGGAACAGGATATTTCAACACACCCAGCAAAGTTCTGCGGGTTAAATCTAAGCCATTCTCCGGTGAGTGTGATTCCAGCAGGGTTAGAATCCGTAATGTCTGTCCGTTTCCTTCAAATCCTCCATAGTCCGCCATTGCGCAATTGAGCGCAGTTTCTCCACCGTGTCCAAAGGGCGGGTGTCCCAAATCATGAGCCAAACCTGTCGTTTCTATCTGCTCCAGTCGTGGAAGTAAGTCATTTAATTCCGGAAATTTCTTTTGCAAATTCAAAACAAGTCCACGACCAATCTGCGCAACTTCCATTGAATGTGTCAGGCGTGTGCGATGAAAATCACCCTCAAGAACTCCAAGGATTTGTGTTTTAGCCTGTAATCTTCTGAAAGCAGAAGAATGAATTACACGTGCCCGGTCGCGCTCATATTCTTCACGATGATCTTCCTGCCGTTGTACTCCTGCAGGAGCACGGCGTACTTTCCATTTGTTCATTTTAAGTTGTAAGCACAACGATGAGAATTAAATTCTTCTGCTGAACTCTTCAGCGTAATTACTGTAAATTCTAACTTATTTAGAAAATATATTCACGGATAAAAAGTGCTTCCTCGACAGGATTCTTTGCTTGATAAATTTAATTTCAAAAAGAAGCCAGTGCTAATTTCTTCAAATCACTTGAAAATTTCAACTATTAGCTTAAAATTAAAGGGTTTAATCACTAAAAACAATTAAGGTTTAACTGTAATAATAAATTAGCGAAGGAGAACAAAGTTTGAGTGAAGATAAACTAGAAGTTGAAGGGACAGTTGTCGAGTCCTCCAAAGGTATTTTTCGGGTAAAGCTGGAAAATGATCACATCGTAATTGGTCATTTATCCGGAAAAATGAAAATGTACAAGATTCGTGTACTTCCAGGAGATACAGTCACAATTGAACTTTCTCCCTATGACCTGAAACGCGGAAGAATAGTGCGGCGGGAAAAAGTTGAACATTGAGAATAAACTCAGCATAGAAGTTTCATTTAAAATGATGAAAATTGCTTTGTTCCATCCAGTGTACTACTGCTTAACGCAGGATTCAAAGCTGGTTCTTGGATGAATATCTTTGAACAAACTATCTGTGATTTGACCGCCAGTGCACTGAACTCAGCGGATGAATCAACAAGCTGGGAACCGTCTGTGCTCATCGAACTGGTTGAGCAACCTCCTAATCCTGAAATGGGCGACTATGCCCTGCCTTGCTTCAGCTTTGCCAAAAGCCTGCGGCGCTCCCCTGAAAAAATTGCTGAGGAATTAGCGGAAAAACTACAATCCTGTCTAAGTCCGGAATCAACAGTTACCGCAATTCAGGCGACTGGAGCATATCTGAATTTTACCGTCTCTGCGGTCGCGATGGCTGAAGCAGTGCTGCCCGATATTTTCAATGGTAATTATTTCAAGGAAGATTCCAAAATTGCTCTTGAACGAGTGATGATAGAATATTCTCAACCTAATACCCATAAAGGCTTCCATGTGGGGCATATGCGCAATGTTGCGCTTGGGGACAGTCTTACACGGATTTATAAATATAATGGTTATGATGTAGTCGGAGTGAACTACATAGGTGATGTTGGCGCACACATCGCAAAATGCTTATGGTATTTCCGTAATCACAATACTGAAACGCCTCCGCAACATTTTCGTGGAGAATGGTTAGGCGAGTTGTACTCTCAAGCAGTAAAAAAACTGGACGAAGCTGAAGGTGAGGAGAAAATTAAATTTCAGCAGGAGGTAAGTCACATTCTGCAAAAACTTGAAGCTAAAGATAAAGCATTCACGGAAGAATGGGAAATGACACGTGAGTGGTCAATGCAGGATTTTCATGAGATATATGAATGGCTTGACGTTAATTTCGATCACATATTTTATGAATCAGAGGTTGATGAAGCAGGCAGAAAAATTGTAATTGAGGGCGAAGAGAAAGGTACATTTGAACGTTCAGAAGGTGCAATAGGGATTAATCTTGAGGCAGAGGATCTCGGATTTTTTATGTTGTTGAAATCAGATGGGAATACACTCTATGCGACCAAAGATCTTGCGTTGGCACAACGTAAATTTGACAAGTTTGGTGTAAAACGTTCTATTTATGTCGTAGGTGCGGAGCAGACTCTGCATTTTAAACAAGTTTTTGCGACTCTCAAACGGATGGGCTATTCTCAAGTTGAGCAGTGTTTCCATTTGCCGTATGCGCTGGTCATGCTTCCAGAGGGAAAAATGAGTTCCCGTGCAGGAAATGTAATTCTGTTTTCGCAATTACGCAAAGAAATTATTGAAAGCATCCAATCCGCTCATCTGGCAGAACACACGCATGATTGGAGTCAGCAGGAGTTGGACGAAACGGCACAAAAAATTGCTGTTGCTGCTATCAAGTACGGAATGCTCAATCAGGATTCTAACAAACAGATTGTGTTTTCCATGAAGGACTGGCTGATTTCAGAAGGTGATACAGGAACCTATCTGGTTTATGCATACGTTCGTATCAGAAGTATAGGAAGGCAGATTTCGCGTGAAGTCAGTACCGATGTGGATTATTCACTTTTGACGCACGCCAACGAAAAAAAATTGCTGCGTCAGTTACTCGATTTCAACCGCACTGTTTTAAACTCCGGAGAACAATACCGTCCGTCGCTGCTGGCGAGAATGCTCTTTGAATTTTCCAAAGATTTCAGTAGAGCCTACAATACCTGTTCGGTAAAGCATGCAGAAACTGAACAGTTGCAGGCTGCGAGGTTGCTCTTATTTCATTGTGTTGCCGAAACTCTCCTGCAGGGTCTTCATCTCCTTGGAATCACTCCACCTGAACGGATGTAAAGCGGCAAAAATTCTTTGTGGATTTCAGCCTGTAAGTTTGAAAAATCACTGGAACATTCTTCCTCCTCTCTTTGCTTTTCCAGATTTTAACTAAGACAAGAGATATGCGCACCTTGTTGTTGATTTTAATTTTTTGTTTTAGTTTTTCTGTGGAAGCAGCTGCAGATTATTTTAAATGGGAAATTCTTTTTTCAGCAAAAGGTTTTGGTACAGAGTACGAAACAATTCCGCTTGCTGCAGCAGGAAAAGTAGAATTTGCGGATAAAAAAATTGAGTGCAGAATAGAGAGTTTCTGGACACGTATGGAAGCAGATTTGCTGCTTGAGGGAAAGACTTTAGTCTGCGTAAACGGAGATAAAGAGAATTCTGTGAGTGTGGTTTGCAGAGACAATCACCTTAACCGCAAATACAATTTGCTTAAAGAACTTTATCCTGCCGCAAAAGCTGGTTTCCGGCTTTTGCCAAAAATGGACAGTGGTTCTCCATATTTGGAACTGCGTTGTTATTTTTGATTAATTTGTTAAGGCAAAGCTTTTAAAAGAGTCTGCACGGTTTCGAAAGATTTTTTTGCGGCAGTATTGAGGAATCCGTAAGAAAGTTTTTCTCCATTTGCTCCAGCTAAATCACTGAGGCAACGTACCACAATTGCCGGAATTCCAAATTGCTCAGCAACCTGTGCAACTGCTCCTCCTTCCATTTCAATTGCCTGTGCGCCAAATTGTGCAAACAAAGCTTTTCGTGTTTCTCCGCACTGCAGGAAAACATCTCCGGTCAGGATAGTACCCATTCTTACTCCCGGAAGCGCTGCTTTGATTATTTTCTTTATTTCCGGATCAAGGCTAAATTCCGCAGAATTATCAGGAGTTCCCATTGGAATATTTCCCGCACGGTAAACCTGTAACTGACCATCGTTCAGTGCTCCGTAATCGTATTGAATTAATGACTCTCCAACCACTACATCTCCAATTTCCAATTCCGGATCAATTCCACCTGCTACTCCGGAAAAAACAAGCAATTCACAGTCAAACTGCTGAATCAGTAAAGTTGAAACCAACGCTGCATTAACTTTCCCAAGACCGCATTCGACCACAATCAGCTCATGACTTTCTTCTTTTTTGCTGTAAAAAGTTCGACCGCCGAGCGTCTGAGCAGAATTTGGCGGCAAATCAAAATATTTTATTTCTTTAGGAATAGCGCAGAGAATTCCAATCTTCATAGTGATAATTTAATAAGAAAATTAATCAAAGTATTTTTTGCAAATAGCCGGGAAATCCCGTTTTGTACACCAGTCATAAAACTTGCCGTTTCCGGTTGTACAAGAAGCGGTGACAAAACTCAGTAACAAAAATGCCATCCACAAATTCAAAAAACGACGGAAAAATGTGAGCTGAACTGCTGAATAATTGCTGCAACGAAAGTTGAATGACATGTTCAACCTTTTCTGCTCAACTCAATAACCAACTTCGCAAAATCTTTTGTTCCTTCGTCTGGAAGTAGTTTGTGGAGCTTTTTACCCATTTCTCCAGGGACACGATTCTCAAAAAAATTATTCCACCAGTTAATTCCTTCAGTTGCTAAAACTTGCTGGGAAACATATTCTGCTGCGCCTTTTTCTTTGATCAGCAAAGCATTTTCTTCCTGATGTGTTCCAGGAAGCGGAATGAGCACTGTGTCTTTTTGCAGAACAGCAAGTTCTCCAAGAATCCCCATGCCTGCTCTTGTCAGCACTATTTCGCTTTTAGCAAGCAAGTCCCCCATACCTTCGTGGACAATTTCCAGTGGGTGATAATGCTGATGAGAAAAAGTTGATGCTTCCTGTTCCAAATTAATCGTTGATCCGGAACCGGTTAGATGAACAACCTGAAAATTATTCAGCAAGTGTTTTAACAACGGAAAAACCGCACGATTTAAGCCAACTGCTCCCTGACCGCCCCCTGTGATAAGAATGAGCGGGAGTTCCGGATGCAGATCAAAACGCTCATTCGCGAGTTCTGCATTTGCGGAAAAAATTTCCTGACGTACAACAGGACCAATTGTCTGTTTCAAAGCAATTGAAGGAAACTGCTTTGCAGTTTGTTCAAAATAAGCAACAAGTGCCTTACTGACTGGAGCCATCAAACGGTTGGCAAGTCCGGGTCGTACATCCATTTGCAGGATTACATGCGGAATTCTTAAGATCCATGCTGCGTAAGCTACAGGTACGCTCACAAAACTTCCTGCGGATACAATGACTTGCGGTCGGAAAATCAGCAAAAGCACCAAACCCATTATTCCACCACCTAAAATAAACAAAGGATCGATGAAATTATGCCAACTCCAGTAACGTCTCAGTTTTCCGGATGGAATTGCGACAAATGGAATTTCTGTTTGTTCTACCATTTTACGTTCCGGACCGTTTTTGCTGCCGAGAAATAGAAAGTGAGAGTCTGGTTTTTGTTGACTTATTTCTTCTGCTAAAGCCAGTAAAGGTAAAGTAGGACCTCCCGATCCTCCACCTGTGAATAAAACTCTAACAGGTTTTTCACTCAATATTTGAGACTCATTTTCGGTCATTTGAAGTTCCGGGAATCAACGAGCAATTGTGCCTTCTTCAATTCCGTCTGCAGAATTCCACTTACCTCTACTGCATCATTGCTAAAAATCCATTCTACTCCACGGTTAATTTCACGAAAAAGATTATTTTTTGACTTAGGATAGCCAACACCTATTTTTTGTCCACAATCCAGATGTTGTTTTACAATCTTTTTATGAAGCAGCAGATAATGTCCACCTAGACCTGCATATTCTTCATTCAAGGAAATTTTGCTCAAGTATTTTGCGTTAAAGACGGCTACCGGAAGTTTCGCTGAACTGTCGACAAAATTAACCAGCATGAACATTTCCGGAGCAAGAGAAAGTAGATGAAAATCTTTCCGAGGTTCCAGTGTAGCGAAGAGCTCTTTGAGAATCCTGTTCTGCTCTTCCGGTTGAGGATAATGTTCTTCTTTGGCCTCCACCATCAAGTGCAGTTTTCCGCCGTAACGTAGCAGTACTTCTTCCAAAGTTGGCATCTGTGGACAGTGCTGCTTTAATTCTGCTAATGTTGTTTCAGCAATCCGGAGATTTGAACCGAACAATCTCTGTAAATCCGGATCATGAGCAACTACAGGGTGCAAATCTTTTGTCCAGCGAAAATCCAGTTCAATCCCCCAAATACCTGCAGTTTCGAGTGCAAGATCAAATGCGGATAAAGTATTCTCAAACACCGATATATTGTCATGTTGTCCACGGTGAGAAATGATTTTGCACTTAGCCAGATTTTCCAAAGTAGGAGCTGGCTGAGGCACAACTGCAAAGATCGAATCACAGATCTGCATCAAACGGGATTCCAGCCAAGATGGTAGTTCCATTTTTTTTGGGAATTATGGTTTTAAAAAAAATATTCTGCCAAAAAGGTGTTCAAACAAACTAAGCTTCTTGAGATGGTTCTTCCCATATCTGTTTTACAAATTTAAGCGGTCTCAATTTTTCGACTATTTTGTGGAAAACAGGCCAGGTTATAGCTTCAAGTTTGATACGTATATCTGCATTGTTTTTATTATTTTCCGCAGATTCGGAATTGATAATAGCAACACCTGCATCTTTTATTATTTTAGTTATCTGAAAAAGAATTCCTTTACCATCAATGACATGTAAATGAATGATGTGTGAACGGGATATTTTTTTTGAGATATTCCAGGAAACATCGATCGGTATTATTTTGGACTGAGCCAGCTTTTTATTGTTAATTTTATTTGGACAGTCTGCGAGGTGAATTTCAATTTCCTTGTCATCATGAATGAAACCTGAAATTTTATCACCTGGAATAGGGAAACAGCAGCTTGCGAGTTTGATTAAGGGGTTTTGCACATCATCGATCAAAAATATATTTTTATCACCTCCAAATATATTCCCCCAAAATTCAGGGTTTATCATCTCTTTCAAACGACCGGTACTTTCAAAATGAAGTAATTTGTGCTTTCTGAGAAACTGTTGCAAAGGCCGTTTTTGCAAGCCGATTTCCTGAAAAAATTTATTGGCGGATAATTTTTCTGCTTTCAGTGCAGACTTAACCGGTGTGGATTTAATCCACTTATCTAGACTCAGTTCTTCACCTTTTTCTCTTAATTTACGCTCCAGCAGTGTACGTCCGGAATTTCTGGCGTTTATAACTTTTTGTTGTTCTACTGCTCTTTTTATTTGGGAACGGCTTTTTGCGGTTTTGACCTGATTAAGCCATTCCTCTTTCGGATGAACGCCCGGGTCAGTGATAATTTGCAGAGCTTCACCTGTAAACAACTGGCGTTCCCGCGGAACCCTTTTTTTAGTTGTTCCTACCGAAGAAGGATTCACCAGAGCACCGATGCAGTGGTTGCCAAGTTCCGTGTGTATACCATAAGCAAAATCCAGTACAGTTGCCCCTTGTGGAAAAACAAGCATGTCTCCTTTGGGACTGTATATTTGTACTTGGTCAGACTGCACATAGCTCATGACATCGAGCATACGAACGTCTTTGTCACCGGCCATCTGATCAAGCTGGCTGAGATAAATACGATAATAGTCTGCAAGTTCGGTTGGACTTCCACTCCAATGTGCCATGATTCCATACTGATTTTTTGTCAGCATTTCTTCAGAAACAATTTCGATTAAGGTTTGCTCACCTTCAATTCTTAACTCAGTCTGTATCCCTTCATAACCATTCCAGAGAGGATTGCTGATATAATCTCTAATTTTCAGCGGGATAACATAATAATTTGTATGAATTATGCCGAGTGCCTGAAAACAATCTAAGCTTTTTTTAACTACAATCCTGAAACCTTCTAAGATATGATCGATCGGTCCGCTTTCATGAATACG
>Ga0209662_1001404_pt1 | contig 11216 bp, 9 predicted proteins | sample SaaInlV_150m_DNA_4_FD_184662 | JGI IMG/M metagenome (GOLD analysis project Ga0209662, IMG submission 184662) | Marine microbial communities from expanding oxygen minimum zones in the Saanich Inlet - SI072_LV_150m_DNA (SPAdes) (version 2) | ecosystem: Environmental > Aquatic > Marine > Intertidal...
ATATAGCTATCGAATCAAGCGAATCAAATGATTCGACCGGGCCAAAATCACGCGGATCACCGCCTGCCATTACGTTAGCTGTTAATACAAGCGCCGCCACACCGCTTGATAAGACCTTCAGTTTGTTCATTGGATAACTCCATTAAATAAACTGAATTATATTTTTCGATTGTTAAGCGAAAATGAAGATTAGATGTTTTGTTTATGAAGTTGTTGGTTTATTAATCAGCCAACAATGTCGAGCGCGATAATCAATGGGACGGCACCCGTTTATTTCACTATTTCTATTTTAGATATGAGTTAACCCTGCAAGCAAACCACCAAACATTACAAACAACAACCACAAGATGATGATTGCTGGGATTGATGCTACTGCCCACTTAACCATAAACCACACCATTGAAAAGAATGGCATATTAATGTCGGTTACTTCTACTTTTGAAACTTCTGAATCCATAATTTATTCCTATTTGTACTAACTTAATTTAATACTCATTTTTCTCCAGTTCTACTTGAAAAAACTTCTTCACCTGTTAATTTATTTAAATAGACATCTACACCATTTTCATGTCTTAAAAAATCCAAACTCTTATCCACAAGCTCTGATGGTGCAAATGCAAATGTATGACTTAAAGACCCTTCAAACTTCCACCAATCTGGTGTCATGATAGGATCGCCTTTGTCATCAACATGAATACATGCTGCCACACTTTCCTCAGAATCTTGATCATGATTAACATGGCCAAATCGCACCCAATTACAATTGGCATATAATCCTTGCAGTTGATCAGCGACGACTAAATCATCCTCATTAGTTTTGCTTAAATATATAAAGCCCTTCTTCTGAAGCGAATTTATATACGACTCAACATCATCTGGGTTCATAAAACCTACTCGTGCAAGCAAAGTGTCGGCACAAAGTGTTTGATTAGGAACGTCTCGTACAAATGACTCCCAACCTCCAGGCCATTTTTCATCAATAGCTGAACGTTTAATTATTACTGAGGTAGCTTCTACTAATACTGGCATTGTTATTTAATTTACCAACCTTAGTCCATTGTAAAAGTTGGCACTTCGATCAACTCTGATCTAAGAATTCTGTGTTCATTATTTTGATCAATAAACTCAGTAAACTCATCACCATTTTTAACAAAGATATCTTGGACGGTAATAGTAATAGGGTTGCCATCAATGAATACCCTTGATGCCCATTGGTTTGCTTTAATTAATTGCAAGTAATTGTGTTTTTCAGTGGGCATTTTGTAAGCGCTTATTTGCTAATGCTAGCTTGAAACAACTCTGTAAGTGTTACTGCAAAAGGTCTAGCAGCATTAGCTCTATCAGAGGCATAACCTGATAACTTTGTAACATCCCATATGGCATTATTAAAATCAACTTCTTTTGCTTTTTCAATTTTATAAACCAAATAGTTGGCACAACTTGGTTCAGATGGATAGCCTTTTCCTAATAAACCTTGTTTACTCATTATTTCTGGATCTTTGCCTACCACCCTCCAAATGTCGCCAATTTCAAATTGGCTCGATGTTCTAAGTAATAAATATTTAGCTCCAGCCTCCTTCATACCAAAAGTTTTCAAACCTTTTGTGTCTAGTCGAATATTGTACAAACCCTTATCCTCTATCCATTTATATTGCCTCTCATCCTTATAAAAACCAACCAAAACAGTTGCTTCACTTGGTGGGGTTGACCGCGTACCTTCTAAATTAAATTCAGGAATTGATTCATTAACTTTGTACTTTTCATTAGGCTTATCTTTATGGATATTGTATGTGCTATAAGTTAATTGTTCGCGCTGTGAAGCTCTATTACTAACATGATCTACAACTTCTAAAATAAAAGATCGAATTGCATTTAAACTCTTTTCATTAGAAGAAGGAGAAATAGGAAACGCACCCAGACCCGGAACAATTTCGTGAAAACCTTTAGATTTATACGGCTCACTCCCAGGATATAAAATATAAGCACCAACAGTCCTACGAATCGCATCCTTATAAGCATGCATTTTTAACAAATCAGCACGTTTATATTCACCTCTCTTCTCCTGTTCTTTTTCTTCGCTTAACTCATTATCACTCTCTGATTGCCCTAAATTTAAATACTCTAAGCCATCAACTCTATATTTAGCATCAAAATGAACATGCACCATTAACTCTTGCCTCTCAGCTTCCTTATCTGAAAACTCTGAAGGCCACATTGAAAGTGTGTAATCCGGTCTCATCTGTCTAGTCCAACTTCCAGATTTAGGATACTTAGTGCTACCAAAAGTTCTATTGTAGCTATATCGTATATTTAACTCCCTGCCTTTTTGATTGTATGTACCATGTATAGCAACATGTTTACCTTCCCTTAACTTCAAACCAAGACCATCTTCAGTATCGGATATTAATTTATCACTAACCTCCTTAGGATTTACATCGAAAACATGCTCTACTAATCTTAATAATTTAAAAAACAACCAATATTCATACATAGTGGCTACATCTCGCTTGCCCACTTCATACGATTCCTGGTCTTGCGCATCCCAAGACAGCTTGGCAGCTAAATCATACATTAGCCACACTCTAAGTATTTCTCTGTAGCCTTCTTTACGCTGAAGCACAGGATTGTTTAAAGGTAATGAGTATAAATCACCAACTTCTCGAAAAACATTATGACTCAAATATTCAGAAAACTTATTTTCAAGAATCTGCACTTCAGCATAAATGTGATGACTCGTATTGCCTTGGCTTTCTATATGTTGAGATAAAGAACCACAAAATCTCTCAAACTCACTTAGTACATATCTAACAAATCTGTTTTCAACAGTATCCACTGTATCAACTTTAGTTAACATGGCTAACCTAGTTGGAACTGAACGTAAAGAGGACGGATGAGAATCAGGCAATTCAATCCTATTGTTGCCAGAGGCTATCTGTCTCATATGATTTGAATGTATCCGCCCTGCACGACGGATATCTTTATCTTCAACCACCTCCTTCCAAATAGTAACAGGCATTGAAACAACCCTGTGCACTGCATTACGAAACTCATCAGAATCAATAATGGATTTAACAAAAGCAAACTTTTGATACAGCGTTTTGGACGAAACTTCATAATCAACAGAAACTGTTTGAGTAACCGGTGATGTGTGCTGCATTAACAACTCTATACACTCATCAGTAATATCCTCAAGCATAGAGCGATACTCGCTACGATATTCAGCCTTGGTAGAACGAATCTCAACACTAGCCTTTGCCTTGCTCCCATTTCCTAAAGTAGCATTCAGCTCAAGTCTGCCTACATAATTTCCAGGAGTAATTCGGCCTCTATTATTTTTTGATCCTTTTAATGGCTCTACAACTTTAGAAATTTTATCTAGTTGATAATTTGGATTACTAAGTTCGTAATCATAACTACAGCCCTCTAAAAGTTGAATAACTTCCTCTCCATTTGCCTGAGATTCATCAACAGTGAGCTTTAACAATGTATTCTTGTCTAGACCGGAATTTGCAAATATGGTTAAGTCGCAACCATCACATAGTTTTATAGAAACTTTTTTTTGAGAGAACTGTGATAGATTTGAGGGCATTATGCCTCAGCAAAACTCGTAAAACCATCTGCCATAATGCGTTTATGCATTCGCTCCAACTTCTCATAAGAAATTGGATACTTTGCATCATCAAACTTAGTACCTTCAGAGAAAACCTCTTGCCCATCATTTAGACACAACCTCGCTAAAATTTCCAATGTACTTGCTAATTTATTGCGTGACCCATGAAGCTTTGGTAATAATTTTTGTGCAATTGCAGCATCTATTGCGTTATTATCATTATTGCCCATCTGCTCAAACATATAGGCAAAACTAGCCATTTCAGAAGCCGAACGATAACCAAACTCTGCACCTACTGATTGCAAATTATTAAAGAATGGTATTAACATATCACTTAAACCTTCCTTTTGCTTTTTGCTACTGGTGCTTAATACAAAATTCTGAGCCATATCCACACCCTTCCCCACAAGACTACTCATGTCTGGCTTATCGGGGAATTTAAAATACTTTCTCATTTCAAACTCAGACACTTTAAATTCAATTACATTTGCTCTATCTAACACCTTTGGGCTAAACATATAAGTTGTTTCATCTACATTCACTGTGCCAATAATAAATAAGTTTTTCGGTAACGTAACTTGTGAAGGAACACCATCCCATTCCTGGTCTCCAGAATGGAGTGAGATAGTTGAATTTACAGACTCCATTGCTGATAAAAAATCAGCAAAATATCTTTCCACATGTGACATGTTCATTTCATCTAATATTAAAAAATATGGATTTTTAGAATCCTCTTGCGCATTGAGAATTAAATCTAATACTCCAGACTCAGGTCGAACATAATCATCCTTAATTAAAGCATTTGGATAGCCAAGTAACGGCTCTCTGTTTGTCCAATCTGCACCAACTGCAACCATGCACACATGATTATTAAAAGTTGGGTTTATTAATGCACTATCTCTTGACGATATAAATCCGAGTGCTAAAGCTTTTAAAACAGAGTGAAATGAATTGTGAGATTTTGAATAGACCATCACACCTTCATACTTTTTAAGAACTTTTTCTTTTATAGCTTGTGAGTCGGTATCAATATTAAAATTATTTTCATCTATAACATCAACCCAATATTCAATAAGCTCCATTGGAGATATCGCCCATGACTTGCCTTCGCTTTCTACTGTAATATTAGTATCAGAAATATGCCTAACAATATATGATGCTTGTTTTGATGGTAATTTTTGACCTTTTTTAAATATAGGCTTTGCACTATATTTATTTGTTATCCAGATAGAAAAAGCTTCTGCTAGTTTTGTTTTTCCTGAGCCAGATAAGCCTGTTAAAATAACAAACGGTTTTGTTTGCAAGGAAGCAATAAATCTTTGTATTAAATTTTCAGATAAAATTAAGCCAGAAGAGTGGATGTCATTATAAAAATCACTCCAAGAAAAGTTGACTTGTGTCGACTTTAAGCTGATGTCAGTATCATTGCGAAGAAGACCCTCTTCACTATCTATTGCGTAAGGTTCATTTGAATAATAAAGCCTTAGTTTGGACTCATTAAAATCCATTTTAAAATGACTTTCAATTAATATATTTCTAATGTTAAAGCCGCTTTCTTGACCTAATGATTTGAAATAAGTTCTACCTCCCTTTTGCCCTACAACATTTACTTTATATTTTGAAGATGTTTGGAAGTGTTTTGTTATTTTCTCATACTCATTATCAAACCAGTCGCTATCTAGAGGTGTCTGCTTATTTCTTTCAATATAAATACTTTTATTGAATGAATATGTAAAAGATAATGCTTTTAAAATATTTTCCTTATCAATTTCAAAGCTATATTCTTCACCATCTTCGAGGTTAAGATAGCTTCTTATGTCTTTATCTATAAAAATACTTGTCTCGTGACTTCCATTTGGATTTAATTTAAATTTTGCATCCTGCAAACGAATTATTTTTTCCATTTATATTTTAATAATGCTTTTGTTAAAGAGATAATACAGAATTAAATACACAGTGTTAACACTAACTGCATTTCCTGCTTGTTTGTACAATTGATGATTACTCACACCTGCTAATTGGGCGTTTTTACAGAATTCATCTTCAAAACCTTGAAGTCTAAAAGCCTCTAAAGGAGTTAGCTTTCTAATTTTATGCTTAACCTCCTCTTCTTTTGGAATTTTGTTGTTTAAATAATCCTCTGGATTTGTACAGTCTAAAAAATTATCAGAATAATAGTTATCTTGGCAAGCTCTATGCATCTTAACCATTGTAGCTGTTAATGGCCTAGCTATAAGCTGATTTATTTCTGATTTAGATTTAAAATTCTTGCTGCCGTTCGCAAGAATAGTTGGCTTTATTCGCTCAGATAGATAATATTTTTCATCCACTTTATCTTCAAGGATTCCATCTAAAACACTCTCATATTTTTTCAGACTAGTCGAGTTGATCGATTTGGAAAAAATGCCTTTAACTCTGCTAGATGAAAAATTAATCTCTTCACCTTTTGCGCTTAAATCTTTTCTTACGGCAAAAATAAACAATCTTCTTCTTGTTTGAGGAAGGCCAAAATCGACTGTATTAAAAATATCATCAAAAACTACATAGCCCGCATCTTCTTGCAAGGATCTATAAATTTCTAAAATTGTATTTCCAGCGTCATGGTTGCGTAAATTTTTTACATTTTCAAGTAGTACATATTTAGGCTGCTTAATTCTCAGAATATCAATAATTGAATAAAATACATTACCCCTATTGTCACTAAACCCTTTTTTTGCACCCATCATGCTAAACGGTTGACATGGAAAGCCACCCGTCAGTAAATCAAAATCTTCTATTTTTTTAATGTTTTCAACATTTAAAGTGAAATCATCAATATCTCCAATCTCCAATTCATCTGTTGTGTCAAAATTAGATTTGTATGTGTTTATGGCGTATTTATCAAGCTCGGAAAATCCTATACATTTAGAGTTAATATTATTATCATTACAGAATAAATCAATGGCTTTTCTAAAGCCTCCAACACCAGAGAATAATTCCAAATGCTTAAGCGTACTATTCATTTCTTAATCTTTTCATAATATCATTAGCTATTGTTTCTGCCAGTCTTACAGGAACTGCGTTTCCTATCTGTGCATACCAGCTATTATTTGCACCCATAAAAACATAATCATCTGGGAATGTTTGGATCCTAGCAGCCTCTCTTGGACTTAATCCTCTTGATTGTGTAGGATGTATATACATATTACAATCAAATTTCATGTGCGACGTTATTGTTTTTGAAGGTTTACTTGCATCTAGTTTGAAATATTTATCTTTAAACATGTGATTTCTTTTTGAATAGGGCATGATGTCAGAAATAGATTCGTGCAATGAATTACAACCTTGGGGTAACTTTGAAAATATTTCAACATCTCTACTGTTGTTATATCTATTTACATGGTTAGAAAGGTATTCAATTTTTACACCACCTAATGAGCTTGAAAACTTACCTCTGATAGATTTGATTTTAGTAAACTTATAACCTATCTTTTTATTCTCCAATCCTCTTGTATTTTTCTCAATTTTTGGATCTAATTTTGGAAGATCACATATAGACTCATTTAAGCTAACCAATCTACCCTTCTTATTTAAAATACTTGAAATTATGTCATCAGCCAAATGCCCTTTCACCCTACTACCTATAACAAAAACCCGCTCTCTATTTTGAGGAATACTGTAATCCTTTGCATTTAAAAGTACCATGCTAATAGAATACTCACCACCAAGGGTTGAGGTGAAATTATCAATAATTTCCTCAGACTTATTAATCATTCCTTTAACATTTTCCATAATAAAAAACTTTGGCCGAGTTAAACTAAGTAATTCTAAAAAATATTTATAGAGCTTGTTTCTTGGATCATCGATTATTCTTTGCCTATTAGCCATCGAAAACCCTTGGCAAGGAGGCCCACCCACTACCAAATCAAGATTTTGAAGATCGTCAGCAGGCAAGGATTTAAGGGTGGTTAATTCTTTAATATCACAACATTTATAGCTATCTATATGTAGCTCATGATTAAAGTAATAAGTTTCCAAAAATTTTGGCTCAATTTCATTAATCAAAATGGGGTTAAACCCTGCTCTGCTAACACCTAAACTCAATCCACCACATCCAGCAAAGGTGTCAACAAATCTATAAAAATTTTTTGGCTTCTTAGTCTTGTTAATGAATTTTGTTAAAGTGTTGGAAATTTTCCCATTATTTTTATACAAAGTTTCATAAAGACAATTAACCCTTTCCCAAAGATTGATATTTAAATTAAGTCTAAATTGAGGATCTAAAACCTCTTTAAAGTTATTGTCAACTGGAATGTCTTCTAAATAAAGAAGTCTTTCAATATCAGAAATTAATTGCTTTATTTTTGTCGTGTAATTAGACCTAAAGTGCTGGTGATAAAACTCAATCATTTATTTCTATAAATTAAAATTTCGATAATTATAACCTTATTGAAGCCACTCTTTCCACGCCTCATAAATCATTACCATTGCCATAGTATCCAATTCACAATATTGAAGCAAGCTTTTAGTTAGCTCGTTTCGCTCATAAACACTCATTTCCTCAAATTGCATTTTGGCATATGCAGTCATTGCCGCACCACCATCTTTAATTTCTTCATTACCACTAATTAATTGGTCACACTTGTCAAAATCTTGGAACATTGGGTCTAACAATGAGTATGGATCTTTAACCAAATTCTTGCCGTCTTCGAATTTAACCCAAATTTTATTTTTAAAGTTAAAACTTGGAATCTGATCAGTGCCATAAATTGGTTTAGAGTATTTTTCTTTAAGATAGTCTGAGTTATTTAATATAGCTGGCAATACCTGTTTAATAGAGTTGGAACCATTAGTTGCGGGATCATAGAAGTACCACTTAACCAAATTAAGCATATCCACCATGTCTCTTTCACCCTTCCATGAGTAAATACTATCTTTTTTAGAATGAGACACTTCTTGAATAAAATTGCACAAATCTTCTTTATCAACAATCACAGCTGTATCTGTCAGTAGTTGTTCATATATCATATTTAGATAGGTATTCTCATGAGGCGAATATTTAAAAATAGTGCCTTTATCTTGGTCTAGTTCATCCTTCAACCTACGTACAAACTCATAATTAGGAAACATCCCTTGTTTAGTATTAATATATTCGCCCTTATGCTCAATACGGCCATCTGCATAAGCAATATGATGTGAGAATTGAAAAGCAACCCCCTCATAAGGGTGCCTTCCTTTGTTAAACGGTATGGCCATTGCTGTGGTTTCAAAATCAATAAAATGCAAAGGATAAATCCAGCTATCCATTTCTGCCTTAAGGCCTGATTTGTCTATCCATGCCGAAGCATCCTTGTTTTTAACTTTTTCAATTTGAAGCCATTGTCTTTCTTTTGTGCAAAGCTTTCCGTCTCCAACTTCAAATTTTGGATTGATGTCCTCTTCATAAATTTGTGAAAATTTTATTTTCCCTTGATTAATAAACTTATCTTTAGGTTTGAAATTCCATATATTTAACACATTAGGTTTTTCAAAATCTTGATCAGTCCAATTTAACTGCCCTTTCCAGCATTCATGGAAACCACTCTTAAATCCGTTATCAAGGTCTTCTTGGGATGCATGAAATTCACAGTCTCGACATTCTTTTTTTAAGATGGGTCTAATCTTAATATTGTTAGAATAACTCTCTGAATACTCTTTAATTTGACTTATAAAGCTAACGCCACGTCGATCATTACCTAATTTAGTATTACAAATTGAATCACATTCCACATCAACAGGAATTTGGCGCATGAGTTTTACTGATAAATCCTCTTTGCTTAATGATGATGAAACACACACACCTTTACGCTTTTTATCGTCTACTGTAATTTGAAATTTCTGATTTAATCCCTCAGTTGGTGTGGTAGATTTTTTATCTATAAGTAATAAATAAGAGGTTACTGTTAAATCTGGAAAAGCTGAACGAGCCACATATCTCTGAAAAGCTACATCAAAAAGGTATGGCCTCCATTTAGCTAGCACTTTATCTTCTTTTTGAGTTAAAAAAGATTTAAGCTTATCGTCCATTGATTTTGCTTTAACTTCAATAATCTTAATAAATGAATCTCGTTTAACTAATATATCAACACGGATAAATAAGTTGTTGTGTTTAACCGCTGCTTCATAGATGGTAACTTCATCTTGCTCTAGCAACTTATTGGTTAGCTCTAATGCTTTATCATAATTCAGAGTAGTAATATGATGTCCATTAGGATAATAGTATCTTGCTAACTCCCCTACTTGGAAGCCACCATCTGCCAATGCCTCTAAAAAAGGGTTGTCTATACTGTTATTTATGTACTCCGGATTTCCAGTGTAAAAAAGTTTGGTTGGGCATTCAGCTGCTAGTGTAAATTTGGATTTTGTTAAATATTTCATCATGCAAGCCTCCATTTTGTGTTTTCTGGACCTAAAAATTGATATGTAATTGGAAAGCTCATTAAAACAGCTATTTCTCTAATAGTAGGCGTTCTATATTGACCATTACCTTCCCTCCCTAATTCGTCATGATAAATTAATGCTTCACGAGAATTATCTAACTTTGTTGCGGTAATAGTTCGACTAGGATTATCTAGGTTTTCAGGAAAAGACATTCTTCCCATGTATGGATGATTTACTTTGCAGTATTTAGAATAATCCCAATGTGATTTATAAATACCTGTGTCATAATAATGATCGGTTAATTCAGATGTATTAAGCTCAATATCTGGATAATTTGGATCAACAGCTATTTTGCTTTGATCAAACGGCTTAGGAAAATCCCTGAAAATCTCTCTTATCGTCTTTCCAGTCTTGTTTTTTAAATCTGGAAATTTTCCAGTACTAACGATTTCACCAGCAAACAATCTTTTTCTTGCTTGTGCTACGCCAAAATCAAACGAACTTAGAACTTTATGGTTGTCGATAAAATTAATAGCCTGACCATCTGGATTAATACCATGTTCATTTGCCCATTCTGTCAAATTTAATTCGGTAAATGAATAAGTATCTTTTGTATGCTTGATAGAATTAGAAACATTCTCCATATACCAAGCTTTTAATTTTGAATTTGGTTGATGCTTCTTAACAGCAACTATTCTAAAAAAAGTTTCTATAAGGCTAATACCAAGAGTTTTGTCAGCACCACCCTGCTTGTTAGAACTTGAAAAACTTACACATGGAGGACTGCCCAAAATAATATCAGAGTCAGGTAACTGATTGATCTTACTAATGTCTTCAGCGTACTCTAAAACATCAATAGACTTTCCATCTAACCCAAAATTATGATTAAAAGTATCTACTGCAGGCTTCCAATAATCAATACCTTTAATAACCTCAAACCCTTGCTGACGAAAGCCTTCAGAAAAGCCACCGGCGCCTCCAAAAAAATCAATTACGGTTAGTTTGTTGTTCATTATTTAATTGCCGCTAATGTGGAAGAGATATATCGATATTATCACCAACAAAATCAATCTGTTCACTTACTAGTTTAATCACTTCTTTCTCAGTTAAATTGTAAAGCTTTTCACTAGCCTCTTCGCGATCTTTGCCCTTAACTGAGATTACCATTTTTAGTGTAATTGGAATGTCATAATATTCATCTGTCACA
>Ga0209662_1001406_pt1 | contig 11212 bp, 10 predicted proteins | sample SaaInlV_150m_DNA_4_FD_184662 | JGI IMG/M metagenome (GOLD analysis project Ga0209662, IMG submission 184662) | Marine microbial communities from expanding oxygen minimum zones in the Saanich Inlet - SI072_LV_150m_DNA (SPAdes) (version 2) | ecosystem: Environmental > Aquatic > Marine > Intertidal...
TGTTACTAATAACTTAAATATTGCTAATAGGGTTCAAAATCTACATTCTTTATCTTATGGTAGTGGAAAAGATAAATTCCTACACGATGAGATTGGATACAATTATCGAATGTCAAATATTATAGCAGCTGTAGGTTGTGCACAAATGCAGTGTATAGACCAAGTGATAGATATGAAGAGACAAATTGCGTTCAGTTATAGTAACAACCTTAAGCTTGTAGGCAATTTACAGCTACCAGTTGAATTGCCATATGCTAAGAATGTATATTGGATGTATCATGTCATTTTGACAGGTTCGGCTAAGGGCTTTAGAGAGGAAATCATGAAAGAGTTGTCTTCATTTGGTATAGAAACCAGGGAATCTTTTACTCCTTTTAACATGCAGAGTATTTTTATAAAAAAAGGTATCGTCAAAGAGGAAGACTGCCCTGTTGCAAATAATATTGGAGAGAATGGATTTTATTTACCAAGTGGTCCAGTTTTAAGTAATGATGAAATAGAATATATCTCAAGCAGTCTTATAGATATTATGTCATCTTACTAAATGAAAATATATATTACTACAAACACTAGTCTTGGAGCAAAGTGTAAAAGCTGGGCTATAAGGAATATTCCCAATGATTATCAAATTACTGACAACTTGGATGATAGCGATATATTTTTCTCGGTTTTCTATAATAAAATTTTGTCGCAAGACTTTATTTTAAAAAGAAAACGATTGTTTAATTTTCATGCTGGAATTTTGCCTGAATACAGGGGATCTGGAACAATAAATTGGGCGATTATTAATCAAGAAAAAAAGACGGGTGTGACACTTCATGAAATAGATAGAGGAATTGATCAGGGTGATATTATAGATATAGAATGTATCCATATCCTGGATAATGATACCGCTTATGATCTATATGCGAGACTAGAAGACAAAGTATTTATAATGTTTAAGAAATGGTTTAATGATCTAATTCATTTTAAATACAAGTCTATACCACAAAGTAGAAATACAGGTACATTGTATACACGTCAGGATTTGCAAAATGCTAAAGATCTTACAAGATTTGTAAGAGCATTTGAATTTTTAGATTTAGAGAATGCTTTTTACTTTAATCGTAAAGGTGAGAAGATTTATTTAAAGTTTGATTGAATTATTTATGAGTAAAGATAAAATAAAGCTTAGTATTTGTATACCTACATATAATAGACCTAGAGCTTTTAAGAGGCTTTTATCTCATTTATTACCACAAATTGACAATAGGATTGAAATTGTAGTAAGAGATGATAGTCCTAATGATGATAGTAAAAAAATATTCCATAGTTTAGTTAATAATACTAAGATTAACTATAAATATTTCCATGATTCTAAAATAGGGTTAGATGCAGCAAATCTATTCCTACTTGAAAATGCTAGCGGTGATTATATTTGGTGGTTTGGCGATGATGACGAGCTACTTGATGGCGGAATTAAGGCTGTACTGAATTTGATAGACAAATATAATGATTTAAACTTTATATGGGCTAACTTTGCATTGAGTGATAAGAGTAATTTAGCTGTGGATAGGAGTAATGGTTTTTTTGAGAGTGGGGATGACATCTTAGAATCTCTAGGCACTAATATCGGCCTTCTTTCAACTTATATTGTAAAAAGAAAAGTTGCATTGGGCGGGCTTCAGCGTGCACAAAAACATATTCATGGATTTTCATTTGCATCCACGGCGATAGTTTTATATACCGCCTCTGAACCAGGCAAATCATATTTTCTACGAGGCCCATTTATTTTGTGTAATCCAACTACAATTGATGAAATTAAATCTATAACTGTAAAAGGTGTAGATATAGATAACGATGGTTTTATTACATACGGTATCTATTTTCTTGAGTTGTTAGAAGATTTCAAGGATAGGTTTTCAGCAAAATCCATAAGAAAAATATTAACAGTTAATTTCTCTTCATTATGGAGAGGTATGTTGGTTGGATGGGTAAGGGGTTGGGATACACCCAAAGGCAAAAGAATGTCTTTGTTGAAGTATTATTGGTCATATCCTGAATTTTGGATGGCACTTCCAATAATGCTACTCCCTAGGTGGCTGGTTACAATATTGTATAAGACTTATAAAATATTTTATAGTCATAGAGAGTTTGTTTTCTTAAAAAATAATTCATCAAAATAAACATTTAAAAATGGATAAGATAGCACTTATTACAGGTATTGCCGGACAAGATGGTTCTTATTTAGCTGAGATATTAATTGACAAAGGTTATAGGGTGCACGGGACTGTTAACTTGAGTAATAGAGATGTTAATGCATTATGGAGATTGCACAATGTTATTGATAGAGTCACATTGCATTATAAGAATAGAGAATTTAATAGTGATATAAAGTCTGTATTTCTAGATATTCTTCCAGATGAAGTGTATCACTTGGCATCTAATCATGAGGTTGATATTTCAGTAGATAGTTATATTTCATCTCGCAAGATAAATTTAGATGATGTGGCAATATTTCTTGACTTAATAGCTACATCAAAACCCAGTTGTAGGTTTTTTTATGCCAGCTCTAGTAGAATATTTTCAGAAACGATCACTACACCGCAGAATGAATTAGTAAATATGTGCCCTGATTCAATATATGGATTAACAAAAGTTGCCGGAATGAATTTAGTGAAAATTTACCGTGAGAAGAAGGGTATTTTTGCTTGTTCTGGAATATTATATAACCATGAGTCATATAGAAGATCCCTTTATTTTTTGCCAAAAAAAGTTACAGTAGCAGCAGCAAAGATAAAACTTGGAATTGAATCTCAATTAGTGATTGGAGATGTTAATTCTATAAGGGACTGGGGTTTTTCAGGTGATTTTGTTGATGCTATGTGGCGGATGTTGCAATCAGATATTCCGAAGGATTATATTATAGGAACCGGATCCACACATAAGGTTAGTGATATCTTGGATATAGCATTTGAGTCATTAGATTTAGATTGGCGTGAGTATGTAAAAATGGATCATTCGCTTGTTAGGGCTTCAGATAAAGCTATATTAGTTGCGGATATAGCTAAAATAAAGAAAGAACTTGGGTGGTCACCTACAATGCACTTCTCAGAATTAATAAAATCAATGGTAGATGAGAGTATTTTAGAATTAAGTAATTATGGAAAATAAAACAATACTTTTTGGCGGCAGTGGGCTTCTTGGGCCGGTTATTTTAGAAAAATTTCCAGACATTGTATCTGTTGGTAGGACGCCACCTCCTTCATATATAAAAAATGCTCATGTATCTATCAACTCTCTTGATGAGTTAGATAAGATTGATTCGCTTGAGTTTGATAGCGTCATTTTTTTGATTGGCAGTTCAGATCATCATCTAATTAATAGTCATCCAACAATGGGAATAGATTACAACGTAGTGCTTTTAAAAAAGGCGTTGAATTATTTCAAAACAAGAAATATTAAAAAGTTTATTTGTTTTACAACAATATTATTATATAAGGCTAGGGACAGTATGTTGCCTTGTAACGAAAGCCACCCAATTAATCCTTATGTCAATGATTACGTATTTAGTAAGCACTTATCTGAAGAGGTTATTAGATTTTATAAAGACAGTGTTCCTTCAATTATTATGCGATGCTCAAATATATACGGCCCAACCAGATTAGTAAGGCCTGATTTAATTCCGACCTTAATTCAAGATTCTTATAGTTGTGATAGTGTAAGTGTTTGGAACAAAAAGCCACAGCGAGATTTTATTTATCTAGAAGATGCTGCTGATGCCATTGTAAGTTTGATAGATACTGACTATACAGGAATTGTAAATCTTGGCACTGGAGCAACTACTAGTGTTGGTGAAATTTCAAATATAATAGAAAAGTTATCGGGAAAGAAGGTGGTTGATTTAGAGAAGAAAGTCAAAGGACCAATGTATTTTCAATGCGACACCACGCTTCTTTATGACTTAACAGGCTGGAAGCCAAAGTATACACTTGATCAAGGTATAGAAAAAACCTACAAGAGGATGGGTGTTTGGAAAAATGAAAACTTGTGGCCGAACAAAGTCATGACTAGCTAATTATTTGAATGAAAGTTAATAAGGTTAATCATGTTTATATAGAAGATAATCATGGTATTCAAAGTAAAAGATTAGAAAAGCATTTATATGCGCAGGCAATAGAGAGTTTAATCGTCGTGTGTGCGGATATATTAATAATTAATAAGAAAAAAAAGTTGATTTATCTGGCGGAACGCTCAGTAAAACCTATGAAGGGGTTTTGGAGTATAGGCGGAAGAAGATTTGTTGGCGATACTCTGGTCGAATCAGTTAGGAATAATTTTCTGCGAGAAACATCTGTCAATATTAATATGGAAAAATTTGAATATATTTGCACCAAAGAGGTGATTTGGAAAGATAGAAAAGAAGAGCCACAAGATTTTGGGAAGCATGATTTAATTCAGTTTTTTTATGTGGAATTAGATTTCGAAGAATTGAAAAAAGCCTCTAGAAATTTATGCAAAAGTGAATATTCTCAGAAGGGCCTGGTAAGCTTTGATCGTAATAAAATAAAAGATTACAATATACATCCGATAATGGTAGAAATTTATGACAAAATATTCCCTTAAATCCTGATGAAAATACAAAATAAAAAAATTATATTAACGGGTGGATCTGGATTTCTTGGAAAGAGGGTTCTTAATAAACTTGTAAGTTTGGGTGCTGATCCAGATAGAATTTTTATACCTAGATCTTCTGAGTACAACTTGTGTGACAAACAAGCTTGCGAAAGCGTTGTCAAGGGTGCCGACATTGTAATCCATCTAGCTGCAAAAGTAGGTGGATTATGGAGTCATGTTAATCGACAAGCTGATTTTTTTTATGAAAATGCATGTATGGGCTTACATTTGGTTGACGCTTCATATAGAGCCGGAGTTAAAAAGTTTGTTGGACTTGGGTCGGTGTGTGAGTATCCAGATGATGTGGCAATTCCGTTCAAAGAGAGCACCCTTTGGGATGGATATCCTTCAAAGATTACTGCGCCATATGGCTTAGCAAAAAAAATGATGCATGTTGCATCCGATGCTTACAGCTCTCAATATGGATTCAATGCAATTCACTTACTAATGATTAATCTATATGGGCCGGGGGATGATTTTAATCCAGAAACTTCCCATGCTATACCAGCATTAATTAAAAGAGTTTACAATGCTAAAAATAATAATTTGGACAGTATTGATGTTTGGGGAGACGGTACCGCAAGTAGAGAATTTTTGTTTGTTGATGATGCGGCTGAAGCAATAGTGATGGCCACACAGAGTCACAACTCTTCGGATCCTGTGAATATTGGTTCTGGTAGAGAGGTGCCAATAAAAATTCTTATAGAATTAATTTGTGAATATATGGACTATCAAGGTAAGATAATGTGGGATACCAGTAAAGTTGGAGGGCAGCTTAGACGCAAGCTTGATGTTAATCTCGCAGAGTCAAGTTTTGGATTTAAGGCTAAAACAGAATTTGAGGATGGACTTAAAGAAACGATAGGCTGGTACTTATCTACTCAGGTTAAATAATAGGTGTTGTAGTATATGGATGATAAGGATTACCAAATTGGATCAGCAGGATTTCATTTTGGAAAAAAAGAAAAAGAATATGTAATGAGTGTTTTAGATAGTCATAGACTTTCTTATGGTGATTGGACTAAGAAATTTGAGAAACTATTTGCTAATGAGCATGATTCAAAATTCTCTGTATTTAGTAACAGTGGTACCAGCGCTCTCCATATGGCACTTGCAGCGATGAAAGAAAAATATTCTTGGAATGATGGCGATGAAGTTATAGTTCCAGCTGTAACTTTTATTGCGACTTCAAATATTGTGTTATTTAACAATATGACGCCAGTATTTGTTGATGTTGATCCGTATACATATAATATTGATATTGATAAAATTGAGAGTGCAATTACTGATAAAACACGCGTAATTCTACCGGTTCATTTATTTGGACTTCCTGCTGATATGGATCCTATTGTCAAAATTGCAGAAAAAAATTCTTTAAGAATTTTAGAAGATTCGTGTGAATGCATGTATGCTACTTATAAAGGAAAAAAAGTCGGTTCATTTGGAGATGTTGGTTGTTTTTCTACATATGTGGCACATTTTCTTGTAACTGGAATAGGTGGATTGGCCATAACAAGTGATCCAGAGTTAGAAGCCCTTATGCGTAGCTACATGAACCATGGGCGAAACACTGCTTATTTAAATATCAATGATGATAAAGGTTTGACAGAGGATGGTTTACGTGATGTAGTTCGTAAGCGTTTTTCATTCACCAGGCTTGGGCATAGCATGAGAGCAACCGAACTTGAAGCAGCAATTGGTGTCGCTCAATTTGAAGGCAGACAAGAGAATATAAAAGCACGCAGAGAGATTGCAAAATTTTATTCAAAAAATCTTGAGTGTCTGCATGAGTATATTCAACTACCATTCATTCCAGATGATAGGGAGCATAATTTTATGATGTATCCTATGGTTCTCAAGAATGAGAGTAAGTGGGAGTTAGTTAATTATCTAGAATTAAAAGGTATAGAGACAAGAGAAATGGTACCATTGACAAACCAGCCGGTGTATGAAGATATCTTTGGCTTAGACTTTAAAAACAAATTCCCAGTAGCGGAATGGATTAATAATAATGGATTTTATGTTGGCTCTCATCCTTATATGAAACAGACAGATATTCAACGTATTGTAGATGTAATTTTAGAATTTTTTAGTAACAGATAGCTTTTATTAAATACTAATGAATAATAAACCATTAATAAGTATTTGTATTATTACATGCAATCAGCCTGAAGCAGTTAAAAATGTTATTTATGATATTTCTCTTCAGGAGAGTGAAGATATTGAAATATTAGTTCGTGACGATAGTTCTGATAGTAAAACTGAGAAGATTGTAGAAAAGGCCATTAAGGAGATAAATATTCCCATTCAATACTTTCATTCTAAGAAAGAATCATTTGGTGGATATGATAAGGCGTTGTTAGATGTTACAGAAAAAGCGAATGGAAAATATGTCTGGTGGTTTGGAGATGATAGGTTATCTAAAAAAGCAATTGATAAGGTCGTATCTATTGCTAGATCAAAAGATGATTTTTCCTTTATATGGTTAAATGCACGGAATATCAATGATAGTTCAGATATAGGGTTTGATCTTGGAGGAGATATGACCTTTAGCAATGCATCTGATATCTTTGAAAAAAATGTTGGTCTGTTAGGGTTTCCAACAATTACTATTTTAAATAGAGAGGATGCTGTTAGGGGGATTAAAGACGCTAAAAAATTTATTGGCACAACGTTAACTGGATTTTTTCTTTTGTTGTATGTGATTACACAAAAAAATAAAAAGGCAATTTTTATCCAAGAGCCAATTATTTTAAGTGAGCCAAAACCTCATGGCGAGAATCGTTGGTATGATTCTTTTCAAGTGCATGGGGTTAATTATTTTTTAGTTGCTAAAAATTTTAAAAATAGTATTTTGCCCAAGAGTTTCAGAAAAGGTATGTCTGATCAATATGGGCGTATATGGCGTGCTGTTATATATGAAAGAATAATGGGGCTTTCTACTGGATTTGCATCAAGTTCACAAAAAATATGGAAAATGACGAAATTATATTGGCTCTATCCTGAATTTTATATCGCCCTTCCTTTGATGTTACTCCCAAGATTTGTGTTGAGATTGGTGTATAAATTATATAAACATTAATTATTTTTTTGAGGTAGAAATACATTGTGTGGAATCGCTGGAACATTTTTTGTAGTTAAACAATCTAGCAATGCTAGTACAGGTGGTATCGTCTCTAGAATGTCGGAGCATTTAAGGTCTCGTGGCCCAGATGCATCAGGTCATTTTCAGGATACTGAATGTGATTTAAATTTAGTACATAGGCGCTTGTCTATTATTGATCTAAATCAGCGATCAAATCAGCCTATGATTTCTGATGATGGTAGGTATGTCATTATTTTTAATGGGGAGATATATAATTTTAAAGAGTTACGTATAGAGCTCGAAAACGAAGGTGAAGTATTTAACACGCAAAGTGATACGGAAGTTGTTTTAAAGCTTTTTTCCCGCGATAAGGAAAGCATGCTCAAGCGATTAAGGGGCATGTTTGCTTTTGCTATTTGGGATTGTGATAAAAAAGAATTATTTTTAGCGCGTGACCCTTACGGTATTAAACCTCTGTATATAGCGAAATGCAAACAGGGCTGGTTATTTGCATCACAAGTAAAAACTTTATTAGCTTCTGGTGTCATCTCTCAAGAGCCTAACTTAGAGGCTCAATCTGGATTTTGGTCTCTTGGAAGTGTTCCCGAGCCTTATACATGGTTCCGTGATATCAATGCATTGCCTGCTGGAACTTTTTGCCGAATTAATTCAAAAGGTGAAAAAACAGAACCAATCAAATATTGGGAAATAGCTGATTCATGGAAAAATGCATCAGATTGCCTATTGTCGAAAGATGTTGTTGCCGACAATGTGGCTGATGCTTTATTGAAATCAATAGAGTGCCATTTGGTATCTGATGTTCCAGTTGGTGTATTTTTGTCTGGTGGTATTGATTCTAGTGCTCTAGTAGGGCTAATGAAAGACGCAGGTGTGCGCCAGATTGAAGGTATTACAATTGCTTATGATGAGTTTAAAGGGACATTTGAGGATGAGGTGCCCGTTGCTGCACAAGTTGCCAAATATTATGATATACGACACCATATTCGCAGAGTGACAAAGGAAGAGTTTATTGCTGACTTACCTAAGATATTAAATGACATGGACCAACCATCAATTGATGGAATTAATACTTGGTATGCGAGTAAAGCAGTGGCAGAACTAGGTTTAAAAGTAGTTGTATCTGGTATTGGTGGTGATGAATTATTTTTAGGATACCCTAGTTTTTCACAGTTGCCACGACTTACTAAAGCTATGAATTTATTAAAGCACATTCCAGGCGCTATGAAAGTTGCGAATATTGTGTTCCGACGCAAGGCATTGACAAGTGGTAATTCTCGCTGGAAGTACGCTACAAATTGGTCAAAAACTATTGCTGGGGCGTGGTGGTTGAGGAGGAGTATGTACAGTCCAGATGATTTGTTAGGGCTAATGGATAGTGGTTATGCTGAAAAATTTCAACAAAGTTTTAATGTTAAAAAACAAATAGAATCAATGATTGGAAAACAATCAAAAAATTCCATACTTGCACTAGCTCAAATTGAGTCTATGGTCTATTTGCGCAATCAGCTATTGCGAGATAGTGATTGGGCTAGTATGGCTCATGGTGTTGAGCTACGCACTCCTCTTGTAGATGCGTATTTATTAAGCCAAGTGGAGCCTTATTTATCATTATTTCATAAATTTTCTAATAAGAGTTTATTGGCTAACGCTCCACGTAAACCGTTACCACATCAAATTATTAATCGCAATAAAACAGGGTTTGGTATTCCAGTTGAGCGTTGGCTGAGTGAATCAGGTATTATTCCAGCTTCTAAAATGCGTAGTAGAGAATTGGCTAAACATGTAGTGAATGCTTACGAATCTTGGGCGCCATGAAGCTACTTCATATCATTCCTCATATTGATGAAGAGGCAGCAGGCCCATCCTATTCTGTACCGCGCTTGTGTCAAAGTTTGGTAGTTGCTGGTAATGAAGTTGAACTGTCATGTCTTGCAGCTAAAAAAAATATTAAAGGCGTTAATATTGTCATCCATTCAGAGTGGCCTTTTTTGAAACGATTTGCCGTATCAAGTAGTTTTGTTAAGTATTTACGATTAAGGGCGGATAGTGTTGATATTATTCATAATCATAGTTTATGGTCTATGGTTAATGTGGCTACAGGTTGGTTGGCACCATATAAAGCAGCAAAGCTCGTGACATCTCCAAGAGGGACGCTATCAACTTGGGCACTGAGTCAAAATTATATTATTAAAAAAGTGCTATGGGTTATTCAGCGTAGAGTGTTACGGTATTCCGACATGATACATGCAACCAGTATGGTTGAATATGAGCAAATAAGATCAATGGGTTTTAATGCGCCTGTTGCGATTATTCCTAATGGGATCGATTTGCCATTAGAGTTTCCATTCAAAAAAGAAAGCGATAGACGCACTTTATTATTTTTGGGGCGTTTGCATCCTACAAAGTGTGTAGATCGTCTTTTACATGCTTGGAAAGAATTGCAATATAATCATCCAGAGTGGGATTTGGTCATAGTGGGCAAGGGTAAGTCTAACTATATTAAAGAATTAACCCATCTTAAGGGTCAATTATTACTAGAACGAGTCAAGTTTACTGGCGCTGTTTATGGCGCTGAAAAATCAGATATTTACAACAATGCTAATTTGTTTGTCTTACCATCACACTCTGAAAATTTTGGCATTGCTGTTGCAGAATCATTGGCACATAGTTGTCCTGTAGTTGTTAGTAAAGGGGCGCCTTGGTCACAACTAGAAGAAAAAAAATGTGGCTGGTGGACTGATCATAACATTCAAAGCCTGAGTAAATCGCTTGACATATCCATGTCCACCCCAGTAGAGCAACTTAGAATTATGGGTATTAATGGGCGTCATTGGATGGCACAAGATTATGAATGGAAGGTTATCGCACAGAAAATGAGTGGCAGTTATAATTGGCTGGTAAAAGGTGGAAAGCCACCTTCATGGATTAAATTATCATAATGAAACAATCGAATAACTGGCAACATGGAAGCTCTCAAGTTTCAGTAATTATGATATCCCTCAACGAGGAGCATAATATGGATGCAGTTTTAAAAAATTTATCAGGATGGGCTTATGACGTGCATTTGGTGGATAGCTGCAGCCAAGATAACACAATTGATATTGCTTTAAAACATGGTGTGAATGTAATTCAGCATCGTTTTAATGGATTTGGTGATCAATGGAACTTTGCATTAGATAATTTACCGATTTCTACGCCCTGGGTAATGAAGCTTGATCCTGATGAAAGGTTAACGCCTCAGCTGAAAAAGTCTATTGATGAAATGATCAAAAATGACGCGTCAGACGGTATTATTATTAAACGTAGATTATGGTTTATGGGGACCGTACTACCAATAACACAGTCTATTCTTAGGTTATGGAGAACGGGAACTTGCCATTTTACAGAAGTAAAGGTTAATGAGCACCCGTTGGTTGAAGGCGATATACATTATGCAGATGGGTATTTAGA